>Ga0307942_1000270_pt1 | contig 33431 bp, 44 predicted proteins | sample OrgLakmetagen175_FD_201846 | JGI IMG/M metagenome (GOLD analysis project Ga0307942, IMG submission 201846) | Saline water microbial communities from Organic Lake, Antarctica - #175 | ecosystem: Environmental > Aquatic > Non-marine Saline and Alkaline > Saline | place: Antarctica: Organic Lake... | reverse complement strand
ATCAAAATTCAAAACTGTCTCCTTTCCCCCGGCTGCTGCTAATCTGCTAATTCTGCTAATAGCTCCACTGTCTCCTTTCCCCCGGCTGCTGCTATGCTGTACACTGCGCTGCTATTCTGTTCTGTGCAGGAGCGTCTCAGTCATCCAAACCAGTCATAGCCTCTCTCTCCTCGTGAGCTTCTGCTGCAAGCCGTGCATTTTCTGCTGCCGTCTGTGCTGCCAATGCTTGCTCCTCTTCCTCAACTCCGCGAACAGTGTTCAGCCAGTTGATGAAGTCCTTTTTCTGGTCCAGCGTGACAAGGTCAATGTCGGCGTCCCTGTGAGCCATTGCAAATTGCAAGTTGCAACATTATCCTGTGTACATTGCTAAGGCGTAATTTAGCTGTCTTCTTGCCGCTGAGCACAAGCAGTTAAAAAGCTCCTTCCAATTCCTGCACACACAGAAATTTAATATGCAAGTCAATACGCAGGTGTAAGCCCTTGCTTTTTCCTTCACAGATCCAAACCCCCTCTTTTCTTGCCTCTTCCCTTGCAATGCGCTCTGCAACTGAGCAAATTCTCCCCCCTCCTTTTACTTCTGTTCATCACACGCGTGTTGAAGGAGATGTAGGACATGAGCCACATCCTGCCCATAAGCAAGCTTTTCCTCTTGTCCGTCCAGACGTTTGCAAACGTACTGAAAACATGCTCTCCAGCGCATGAAGTGGGAGGGATGCTCAGGACAGGATTGGCAATCTCCTGCACAATAAAGTGGGAGGAAGGGAGGATGCTTAAGACATAACTTTCAAGCAAAAGACAGAAAATCAACCTTATGCGCAAACACAGACAAAAGCACGCTGCCTAGACATCGGGGTGATGAACTCTGCCACGAAGCGTACCTGCTGACAAGGCGCCTCAAAACGGGTGGCCATGCAAGCTTGTACGGTTGACCGGTTTCCCGTACCGTACCGGAACCGTACCGTATTTTCGTTTTGACCGTATTATACGGTTCTGGACCGTACCGTACCGTAACCATACCGTATATACGGTCTGAAAATGGAGATACGGCATATAAGCACAGCCCTGAACAGCACACAGGCCTCTGCACCATCCTTTTCAAGGAGCCTCTGCTACCTTTCACACCATCCTCTCGGGAGTGGGTGACGCTATCTGCAACAATCACACACTAGAGCCTTTTAAAGAGCTGGTTCTTAACTCTAAAAAGCTTGCTTCCAAGCTTCATGTACATTCTGTCAAATATGCAGCCAAACTTGTCCATACCAGACCTGCCCTTTCCAGCACTATCATCAACTTTCATCAGGAAGTGATTTCAGGTCAAGCCCGCAACCCTCCTGATTCCCGTTGGTCTTGTTTCCTTTTGATGGAGGAGTATTACGGTACCCGAAACAAAAGTGGCTCCTTTTCCTTAACTGTTGTGGAGATTGATTTTCCACTGCCTGCGCAGGTTTTTCTTATCTCTTCCCGAAATTAAAGCAGCCAACACAGCACTTCTGCTCCTGGAAATCAACCTATTTTTGTCCATGATTAGAATGACGAAAGGAGTCACTTTGTTACAGTTTGTCAGGTCATATCACTGTGCGTCACAGCAAAGATCAAGATCTAAGCTCATCGACTTATAATAATTCTTGGTATTTCCGGTATATGCAGTTTTGGCAGGGCGGAGAACAAAATATCAAAATGGGCATGTTTTATTTGTTTATGGCTCAGTGGCTGCGGCCCACCATTTGCTAAACTCTAGTTCTTCCTTATCGTGAATTCCATCGATGGGTGTAAGAATTCTTGAAGGCAGCTTGGCAACTGGGCCGCACACGCTTTATTTGCTATCATGGCATGAGTCTGCCCCCCACTATTTTCTGCCGAATTTTCATAACAAATCACCAACTGCATTATTTACTGTGCGTTTATGTGTTTTGAAATCTCCTTCACATACATGATCAAGCAAACAAAAAAGGAGCAAAATGAGGAAAGATGGGCGTTGTGTTTTTCCATGGAAAGCATCCATCGAGGACATTATGAATTTGTGTAAAAAGTCTACGCCGGATAACACCAGCGTGCATTAAGGAAAGGCTCTCAACTGATTTTCACACTAGCCAGAGCCCCACCGAAAATCGAAAAAAGAGAAACAACAGAGACTAATGAGGATTCGGCGGGTTGTCAGCCATGCGTTCCGGCCTGCGCCTAGCCCTCCTGAAGCCAGCCGCTCTACCAGTAACCCCCTAGGCCTATTACCACTGTAGTCGTTGCTGAAATGTAATTTGTGTTTTTATTTTGTGATCTTGTTTAAGCTTTTTATTGCATGGCAGTGTAATTAGTAACTGATTGGTGCACTTTATGCAGAGGAATGCCCAGGTTTAGTAGAGGAGTTATGGTGTACTGATTGTAGATTGTGCCCCCGACTCCAAGGAGTGTAACATGAAGTGAATTTGTTATTTCAAGAGATGATGCCTCGGAGGCTCCTTGTTCGTAGGCGCTGTATAAGAGGTAGATGTTGATTGTGTGTTTTATTTAAGGTCTGTTGCAAGTTTATGTATGAGCAATTTTAATTCTACAAGATGTATGTCTCTATCCCTAGTGGGAATCTGTTTGGGATCCAAATGCCTATTTCTTCCCTCAATGGGCATAACTAACACGCCATCTGGACTCTTTGACGTCTAGTTGGAAGGTTTTGTTGTGTTGGGAAAACCAAGTCAGGAATGTTCCTTTCAATGTCATCGGGGGTTAATGTTAAGGTCAGAAAACTTTTCACAAGCATCCATTGTAACAATTGCTGAGCCCAGCTTGCCTTTACTGATCTCTTCACCACAAAGGCTAACTGCGTGGTGGTGTCGGTTTATGTGCATTCTTTTCAGAGTATGGTTGTTGCACCTAAGAAGTATGTGTGGAGCACTGTTTGATCCTCCGCAAAAAGGGCATGTGGCAGGCCCTGTGCCATGGCTAAACCGTTTGGTGTGCTTGTCTGTGTGTATCGTGTACGTCCTGTACTTAAGGTTTTTTTTTCTGCTCCTTAAAAGTCACATTTGGCATGGACCAGAATGTGTTACGTCAGTATACTGAGTTGGGCAGCAAGGGGCTTTGCATTAGGTTGCTGTGTGTGAGAGTCGGGCTGAGCTGCGCCACTCAGGCGTCAAGCAATTTTTGCCAGAGCTTGTAAAGCAATGTATCAGTGTTAGCTTCACCAATGTAATGGTGGGTGTTTTAGCTTGTCCTATTTTCAATTCCGATCTTTATACATAATCTTACAGTCCTAGACAGGCAAGTGCTGGTTCAGAGCTCATCAAGCAGCAGGGCCACAGCAAACGAATTGTTTTTACTGGTTCTATGCTACAGTTTGCTGTAGGCTTCGTCATTACATCAAGCTGCCGTGGAGGGAGATCAAAAACTGATACACCGAAACCAAAAATGGGCTGCAGGCCCTCAAAAAAGCAAAATAATGCAAAGAAGCAAGGACCAATTAAGGGCAGCAAGTCCATAAATGTTGAGAAGAGGCACAAGGAACAAGAAACGCATAAGTCAGATTCAAGCGAGCTCAGATGGGAACACTCACAAGTCAAAGCAAAGCCGGCAAGGGATTCAAGCGCTGTTGCACCCATCAAGCCAACAGGCTTCACAAACTATGCCAGCAAGGCCTCAACGGATGCTAAACAAATTTCTGCAGCATAGAAACCACCAGGCAAGCAAGCCTCTTTACCCAGGCCAACGAAACCTCTCAAACACCCCCAGGCCATTAAGGCCTCCTAAACCACCAGGCCAACGAAACCTCTGGAAAATACCACAGGCCAGTAAGGCCTCCTAAACCTCCAGGCCAGCAAGGCCCCTCGAACCAACAGGCCAAAACCTCTATCCAGGCCAGAAAGGCCTCTTAAAACACCGGCCAGCGAGGCCTCATAATAAAACACCGGCCAGCAGGGCCTCCTAAAACACCAGGCCAACAAGGCCTCCTAAACCACCAGTTTTTGGATGCCATACGATCTCGTCAGACTATCAATCTAGGACAGTTTGAACTCACTCTTTGTGAACATATCATTGGGGGCTGGAGAGATCTTGACATTTTGACACCACATGAAGCTCACCATTCCAGCAGACTTATGAGGACATATCACACACATTTCGGTGTACCTTTGGGAATACTTCTGGATGGTGGGATGACCGAAAAAGAAATCAAAAGCCTGTGTTGCCTCTCTACCTTTGCTTGGACATTCCCAGCAACCTCAGCCGCGCACTTTCTTGCCTTCGCCTTTCTGGCCACAACTTTTTAGTCCAAAGAATGCGTCATGACAGGAATAGAAGGCCATATGAGCTCAGGATCTGTGACAGATGTGACTGGCACACTATTCAGGATGAGGAACACATTTTGTTGGACTGTCCGCATGAACATCTAGTCAGACATCGCACACAGCAACAGCTTATCTTCCCACCTCAGTTCGAGGTTCGAGGATGGCCCAGCTCGCGTTCGTTTGAGGACCTTTATTAACCAACCTGATATTTTTGGTGTTGCCTCTTTTGTAGCTAAGTGCCTAGCCCTGTTCCCTTGATTTTTCTAGCGTTTTTTGGTTTGGTTACAGGCTTTTTTCCAAGCTTCCGCTCAGATGCCCACCAGAGGCATATATAGCGATGTAACCTTACCTTACCTTACCTTACCTAAACCACCAGGCCAGCAAAATCTCTGGAAAAACCACAGACAGGAAGGCCTCCTAAATCACCGGCAAGCACAAGCTGAGGGGGGGGGGGCGGGAAAAACAACCCGAGCAAAAGCAAGGCATAAAAAGAATGCCTAAAACGAGAGTACACAGCACTTCATGCAAAGTGCCTGCCAGATCTCAGCCTAAGCTCACTACGCAAGAACTCCAGTTCTACAGCTGAAGCAGAGAACTGATGATTTTTATTCGGTGACGCAATGTCACAAACAGCGTTGTACCATTTTCCCCTTTTCAAGGTATTTTTCGTAATAGGTCGTGCAAAAGTCTCTGTGGTGCTACAACGAACCCGCATTGTCTGTCTGTGCCTTGCTGGGCGGTGCTGGGGCGTTTGTAGTGAGCACTTACATTATCATCTTCCCTATGCTGTACCGGGGCGCTTGTAAAGAAAGGGACGTTTTTTACTTGGTACTATTGCACAGCCTTGTGCTTGAAATACACTGTTAGACTGCCTCACCCTCATTCTTGGCATCCTCAGTGTGACAAACCATGTTTTGAATGTGCCCAGAACTCACAGATGAGCCCCCCTCGTTATTTTATTGCGGTTGGTTGGTCCTAGTAGATGCTTGATTGTTTATTGCTTTTTCTTCAGTGCTGCAATGTCACAAACAGTGTTGGGCCTTTTTGTCCTTTCCAGTTTTTTTTGTAGGTTAGCACACAAATCTGGTCCTTCAACAACAATTATCACAGTTTTTACATTTTTACATATGCAGCCCAGCAGTCGCACGTTTTGACTGATGGCTCTATCTGTAAATCTCTCTCTCTCTACAACGAACACACCTCAAAATTTTAACATTTTAACATTGCTTTACGGCCTACTTAGCAGTCACACCACAGGCACACTCCACGCACAGTGTCAGCATAGCTGGCACACGCTCCACAGACAGTGTCAGTATAGCTGGCACACGCTAACACGCAGACAAAAGATACTGCTGCACACTTCACGCACAGAGGACACACAAGCGCAGTTCGTTCCAAACACGCCACGCACAGTGACCACTCCTTGCACAGTGACAAAGCAGCTGTTATGCTTATCCTACTCCAGGGCGCACAACCTGCTGCACACTCCTCGCACAATGACAAGCATGTAAACAGGACACAGACGCGCTCTGACTTCCCACTTCCCACACTCCATGCACAGTAGTGTCACCTCACGCAGCAGACACGCAGGTGCACACACACGCGCACGCATGTCATACTGCACACTCCACGCATAGTGTCAGCATAGCTGGCAGACGCGGACATGCAAACACAGGTACTGCCACACACTCCTCGCACAGTGTCAGCATAGCTGGCAGACGCGGACACGCAAACACAGGTACTGCCACACACTCCACGCACAGTCACGTAGGCAACTGGAAAACACAAAGGCAGGCGCATACATGTCAGCACACTCCACGCACAGAGACACACTTCACGCACAGCATTACCAAGGCAAGAGAAACAGCTTGTCCACTTGTTGTTCACTCCACGCACAGCACACACACAGGCGCACGTCTTGCTGCTGCACACTCCACGCACCGTAGACACCAACACACGCAGCAATCAGCCAAGAAACCCCACAATAAACACACCGATGCCCGTCATACAAACGCACGTCATACTGCACAGTGTCATGGTCCCCTGCCGGAACCTCTGCAGAGAGCAAGCGTTGCTGTTGTTGTTGCCTGGCAGTCTTCAATGTCGCAGCAGCATCCGCCTCTTCCTGATCACACATTCTGGCGAGGGCTGTCAAGGCGCGCTCCTCCTTGTCATCTGCTGTGCTGTTCATGCTGTGCTGTAAATCCTGGGGTAGGATGGAGTGGTGCTATTGTGAGTCTATGTGTGTTTGAGGGGTGTCCATGTACGTGCATGCGCACGTGTGTGCTTGTGCATGTGCATGTGACTGTGTCTGCATGTGTGTGCGTGTGTGTGTGTGTGTGTGTGTGCAAATGTGTGTTTGCGTGAACACAAGAGCTTGCTCGTGTGCAGCCACTCTGATTTGGGATTGTTAATGAGCATGGAAGAATGCAGGCATCCTCTGTGTCTACACTAATCACAGCCAGGGTCTTGATCACCATCCATCAGACGTGCGCATCACGGACGGCCATTGACAAATTCAAGTAGGAGCCAACCTGTGAAGCCTCAATGTCTGAGAAAAGGTTGAGCTCTTGTGTCAAGGCAGCTTGATTGTTCATCAACGCTACCCATTTCTGTCGCCGCTCTCCCCCCTGAGAGGAAATGCACGCAAAAGAGACACGGCAGGTATTGTGAGGGCGCCTACTCTTAAACACACAGCTGATTAATTGCAACAACCTGCGTCCTTGCCCTCTTATGCTGTAATCGACATTAAAAATTTTGATTCAAAACAGTCTGACCTCCCTGTGCTTTTTGTAATACCATGCGGAAATTTGAAACAACTCTTAAAAGACATGTACGGCACGCTCGTGTGCGTACATGAAATGTACAGGCGCATCTGACGAGCAGGCGAGAAAGAGGAAACCTGAGGAGATCCATAATATGCCTCTTACCTCCATAATATCCTCCATCATTCGGTTGCGTTTCATTTTGCTGACCATGGCCCCAAATGGCAAGGATGTTCCAGAAGGAAGCACTGGCAAGCATGTGCGTGTGTAAGAGCGTGTTTGTTTGCAAGTGCCTGTGTTTACCTGCGTGTTGTTTTTGTTTGTATGTGCAAGCGCCTGTGTTTACCTGCGTGTTGTTTTTGTTTGTATGTGCAGTGTGTGTGTGTGTGTGTGTGTGTGCATGCACGAGCAAGCTCCTGTGTCCACGCAAACACAACATACATAGGCTTATGCTGGCGCTGAAGGATCAACCTGGGTGTGCAGCAGGTGCTTTTGCACTGAGCACAATAGCTAGAAGAGCGCGTTAAGAGTGCAGTTTTGCCAAACAGAATGCAAATGTCCAAAAAGAAGCGTGGGTGCGGAAAGAGCGCATCGAGCGGCTGGGTGGCCTAGCGGACGAATTAGAATGATATAACAGAGGCAAATGCAAAATAAAGGCGCAGTAGCCTGAATGGCCAGACGAAGGAGGCAAAGGGTTGGGGCAAACAGCCGCACACACGAACAAGGACCTGAAATCTCAAGTCTCATAAAAATTAAACACAAGGCAGGAGGCGCCAGTAAGCATAACTTGTAAATGGCACGTGTCAAATCGATTAAGAATCAGATATTCGGAATTCTCTCCTCGAGAGCTGTCGATTGATATATGTATGGGTCCAATCGGAGGGGGGGGGGCTTGGGGGGTCTGAGCTTTTTGGACCCCTCCTTGCCACCCCTCCAAAATTTTACTGGGCCACTCCTACGGAACATTAAATATATCAGCGGAATCCTCAGCTCAAGCCCAGTCGATTGGCACCCTTTTCGAGCAAATTGGATTAAGGGGGGGGGGTCTGTGGACATGTTCAAAAGTCAGAGGCACACGCGCTCGGGTGCAGGCCGCGGGTTGAGTGAAGCCAACGAAGCAGCAAATTACCCCAAACTTACAGGATTGTGCCAGCATGAGATAGTCAGTGGTAATCTGAAGAAATGGAAGCAATGTGAAACTGTGCAAGCCAGTTATGGGTGCCTGGTAGGTCACGTGTGTATGGGCGTCCGTATCTCAGTTGTTGCCCCATAACTCTGCAACACTTGAGTTTCTGGTCTTGATGAGTATGCAGATGGATGCCTATTTGAAAAAGGAGCAGATTGGCAGGAGGGAGCTAAAAAACAATCGTAGACAGGCATGTCCAACAATCGGGCTTCCGGCCCAAAATGACCACCCACCCCCCAAACCCCCCTTCCTGACCCCCCACACTATTAAAAAGGGTGTCAATCTGCTCAGAATTCAAGCAGCTATCTGCCTGCACAGTTCTTATGCCAAATAATGCAATACCTGACGAGCTATAGGGCAAAAACTGGTTTGCGCACACTCTTGCACTGACCACCTGTTTAGTGCACAAATCCAGCCAAAACCTTTGCCAAAGCACTTTTTTACTTCAATCAAGCGACTTATGCATAATGCAATGCGTAAACTGCAAGTTTGGAATCAATCGCTGGTTATTTGCCTGAACACACCCCCGCGGCTTACTTGGGGACATTCCATGCATTTCTATGACCAGGCACCCAGACCCCCCCCCTTTAATCAAATCACCCAACAAGGATGCCAATCGACTGGGCTTGAGCTGAGGATTCCAAAAATATATTAATATTTTGTAGAAGTAGCCCAGTTCTGAAGACCCCCTCAAAGGTTTTTAGAACCGCCCAAAAAAACAAAATGACCCCCCCCCAGAATCGACTCATTTATATATCAATCGATAGCTCTCGACGCCAGGATTCCGAATATATAATTTATATTGGGATTAACACATGCCGCCAAAAAATTATGAAAACTCCTGCCTCCTGAGATCGGTATACTTTTTGTCTGGGTGGGGGCACCGGAAGGGGGTTTAAAGGGGGGGGCTGTCAGGGGGGTCCAGCCTAAAATCATACGTGCCTATCCAAAAAACATTTTCTGGCGCCTCCTGCACAAGGGATGAGGAAATTTCTGCTGAGCCCAATATTATAGCGCTCTCCTATTTCAGAGCCAGCAACTCAAGTCTGTAGAACGCCAAACGCAGGTGATAAGAGGCGTCTTACAAAGCTCGATATTAAAGCGCTTTCCTCTAGTCTCCTCTTCAACGCAAAGGCAGGAGATGCAAAAACAGGTGCTGAGTACAGTGTTACCTGACCCACAAAGATACTTGCCCACGACTACAACCCAGTAGAGTGGTAAAAAGTGCGTGGTCTGCTGCGTGATTAGTACAAAGCAACCTCATGCTGGCAGCTTTGTGGCTTTTCAATCACGCACCATATTCTCCTGACAATAGGGTCTTGCCAGAGGCAAACTCGTTGGCCATGAAGACCTCAAACTCTTTCCAGCTGATCTCGCCATCCGAATTCAGATCCATGAGCTTAATCATCTCAAGGATGGTAGAGTCGTCACAGGGAATGCCTGCTGCCTGTTACAGGTCAAAAAGATGCATGTGCAGCTTGCGTTGCGTGCAGACCTTAGGCTGGATGTGTGTGTGTGTGTGTGTGTGTGTGTTGCGTCATAGGGAATGCCTGCTGCCTGTTACAGGTCATAACATGCACCTGCAGCTTGCATTGCACATAGACCTTTGCCTGGATGTGCGTGTGTGGCATCATTGCCTTGAACTTTGAACATGCATTTCAGCAGCACCACGGGTGTGCCTTGTATTGTGCGTGCATTGACGTGTGTTCCTACTCATGGAGTGCAAAGCAGGCACTCCGGGCACGCTCAGACCTTCAGAGCTGTCAGCAGTTCGCTGCTGTCCAAGCTCCCTCCTCCGTCTGCGTCCACCAGGTCAAACCACGCACTAATGACTCGTCGTACGTTGTCGTGCATCCTGAAGCGAGAGAGGGCGGTGTGAACAATGGCGTGGGTGATGCAGCGTGTGAGTGTGTGTGTGTTTGTGTGTGCATGAGTGCGTGCATATGTTATTATGTCAGATGGCGATACTTCCTCATGGCAGTTTGAGCATGGTATGCTTGTATGCTCTGGCCTGACAATGAAGTACTGGCTGGAATGAGAACTTGTGCTATAAATGCTTTAGTGGGAGAATGGAATGAGACCTTGTGCTATGTATACTCTAGTGGAAGCAAATGAGGAGGAGTGAACTGTCCAGCATCCCCATCATCCAGGTAGCCACGCGTGTATGCTTATATGCTTATATGTATATGATTAGGGTTGGCCAGAACCGTATATATACACCGTTTATGACCGTAAATTTGGTGATTTGCCTGCCAAAAAATGCCGTATATATATATATTTATGGTTCTGGCAAACCCTATATCCTATATATGATTATTGAAATACGTGCAAGCATGTGTATGTATTATACATGTGCATTAATGTGCATTAATGTGTTTTGGAAGTTTTGGTGTACTAGGGAAAGGGGGTGGGTGCATGCGAGCATGGTGGTGAATTTGGGATGAGGATGGCCCTTACTTTGGAGGCTGTACAAAAGAGCCCCTTACTCTACTTTGGACGCTGTGCGGTGGCCCCTTACTTTGGAGGCTGTACGAAAGAGCCGTGAGATCTGAGCCACGTTTTCAGATAGCTCCTGGCGAGGATGGCCACAGCTTTCTCCTGCGGAGCATACATGTGCATGCATGCGTGTTTATGGACACTGGTTTTGTGGCCAAGCAAGCATTGTGTGTCATGTTTTTTTCACATGCACATGCGAGGGCACACAACGGTTGCAGGTTCACAATGTTGTGCAGCCTCTAAACGTTTGCAAGTATGCACATGTTCCAGTATCGGCCCAGCACATTTACATGAAATGCTCATGACGCATTGCACTGCACTTGTTCCGCTCACAGCTATCTGGACTGCGCCGTGTGCCTGTTGTGATAGTATGGCTCTACGTGGTTGGAATTTTGCTCTTTAAACTCTAGCCCACCTAGCCCTTGCGAGGGCTGGCCATTATGAGCTGGCATCGTTACAAATGTAAGCGAACATATTCCTGGAACAACTAGCCTGACTTTCTTCGGTGGAGCACTGACTCTGCTTCCTTCAGAACTCTCTGTGCTCAGTCCAAACCTTTTTCTGCTAGTTCTTAAGCCATTCTTGACTCTCCTCTTCTTCTCCAGCCTAGACCTTTTTCCGTCCCTTTCTCTTTCTTATCATAGTCGCCTCCCCTTTGTTTACATAGGTTAGGTTGCAGGCTTTTTCCAAGCTTCCGCTGAGATGCCCTTTGAGGCATATATAGTGATGTAACCTTAACCTTAACCTAACAACTAGCCTGGAGCACGTTGCTCTTTCCAAGCGTGTTTGCATCACCCCTCAGGGCCAAGTGCTGGCCATTCGGTAGTTGACCTCGCTCCCCCAAAATTCCCCCAAGCCAGCAAGCAGGCTCACCCTCTCTTGCTTGGAGATCTGTCGCTGTAAAGGGCTGGGCTTGGCCTCAGTGGTAGCTGCAGCTCTCCTGCGCAGCGTGTGCGGTTTGTGTGTTTGTATGTGCTGTTAGCAGGCTAGCAGTCGCACTTCTTGACTAAAGGCCTTTTTTTGTAAACCTTTGTAAACCTTTGTATGTGCTGTTGCGTTGCCTGCCTGCTTGCGTGTTTGTTGTGTACTGTGGGAACATTATATTCAAGCCGCAAAATATCGTTTTTGGAGGGTGCGGCCAACTCAACCCCCCCGAAATATATAAGTATTTGAGGGGGTGCAGATTACTGCAGATTGGGTTTAAATCATGTTTTTGACGGGTCATGAGTGGGACAGAGCCTCCAAGAGCCCCTGTGGGGTGTGTGCGGAGGAGGGAAGTGAGGAGGGAGGCAGTGAGGAGAGCGAGGAAGCCAGCAGGGATGGGGAAGATGTTGATGAGGGCTTGAGTCAGAAAAGACTATTAGAAGGCAAAACCAGTTGCCAGCTGACACATTGTGGATGACAGAGTAAAGCAGAACCAGACTCACTCAGTGCTTGGACTACAAGAATGTTAACAGTGCACCTCTGAGTCTCATGGTGCCTTTCTAGTCTCTTGACGCAGTTTTGAGGGCATTTTGCCCCTGCGGATTGGTGTGGCAAGCACTAAAATATATATTGAGAGGGATACGGATTGGTGCGGACAGGGTAAAAACAACTCTTTTTTTGAGGGGTGCGGAATGAGCACATGTCCCTGCGGTATGTATATTTTTTTGCGCACTCAGCCTGTTTTGTGCAGGTACACGTAAGACACGCAGCGCTGTTGCTCTGGGCCATGCTTCGCCTCTGATTGACTTTGCTTGTCATGAGTGCGTGTGTGGGTATGGGTGGGTGTGGTGTCTGTATGCACAAGCAGACGCGCATTTCAAGTCACCTGCGTGCAGCCTCCGTGCGCGCCTTTTCTTTAACTGCATTGAGAGTGTGGTCGCCCTCCTCTGCATGCAAATTTGGCCGCTTAGTGGAGAAGCTGGGCAAGTTGAGGTTGATGCTGGGCCACTGCGTCGACAGCTTGGGTCCTGGCTTGCTGGTTTTAGGAAGGAGGACCGTGGGCATGCTTGTCCTCCTCCCTAGAGATACGTGTGCGCGCGCATGTGCATGAGTGCGGGTGTGTGCTACGTTTTTGCAAGCACACAGAAGGCTCGAACGCATCATCAACACATACGGCGCAGGCAAAAATAGCGTCCGGTTCACTCTCTTGAAAGGCTTATGATCACAGGCACCTTCATAAACACGCACCTGCAGCCTGGCCGTTAGAACTATAAGCGGCTTCTACTTGTTCTTCTTTGTTCAGGGAGGTATTCCTGGTGTTACCTCCCTTCAAAACCCCCATGTTAGAAACATGTCCAGGCGTTCCTCCAATACTACACATGGCTGAGGCGGATTCGGGAATTCTGGGCAAGGAACAGGTACCATCACTCCAGTTTGAGTACCCAAAGGTGAAGCTTTGACCTCTTTCTCCTGTGTAGGTAAGCATGTGTGTATGCTTAGTAATGTGCGTGTGTTTTGTGTGTATGTGCGGTTGCGTGCGTGTATGTGTGTATGTAGTGTGTGTGTGTGTATGTAGTGTGTGTATGTGTGTATGTTGTGTGTGTGTGTGTGTGTGCGTGAGTGTGTGTGTGTGTGTTTTTGTATTTGTGTGGTGTGTGTGATGTGTGTATGTGTGTGTATTTGTGTGTGTGCATGTGAGTATGTGTGGTTCTGTAGAGGGTTATGACCGTGCGCACACACATTAAATGCAAAGGTGTGTTTGTACCAATTCAACAGGATTTCCAGGCAGTCATGTCCTTCTTCCTGTAAGGCCCACTACAAGCAAAAGCGACACGCCCCTGCACTTACTCATTCCTGAAGCAGGGTGCTGCAGCAGGGTGCTGCTTTCCAATGGATCCCTCTCCATCTTATTGTCAGGATGCCCTTCAATCGAGGCAAGCACCTCACGCATTGTACATAATTCTCATCATTATTTTAATATTTTTATTACGAAGATTATGCGTATCCAGTGATCACTTGTACAGGCTTGCAGGCAGTCAGTCCGAGCCAGGAGCAGGAATGAAGTTTGAGATCAAGGTGAGGCACACAGTGTTGGCATGGAAGCCTGGATGGCATTGCGTTGGCGTCCTCCACGTGTGCAAACCCTGCTCTCTTTTCGTTCCCATCTCGTTGCAGCGCCAGCTCCTGCAACGGACAGACCGTGTTAAGGGCGTGGAGCTGCACCCCACTGAGCCATGGTGAGTTTTCGTTGAGCACTTGCTGTATCCTCTTGTGCACATCCTGCACACACGCGCATAGCTCTTCTGTTTCTCCTCCTGACCACGTCAACCCCACCCTTCTGATGTGCAGGCTCATGGCCAACTTGTACAACGGAAATGTGCTGATTTACAACTACACAGACACGGTGCGTAGTGCGTAGCAACAAGGAGTACCAGAACAGAGGGGTGCAAAACAGACAACAGATGCAGTCATTTTGGCTAAGGCACTGATTAAGGCTCTTTTGACTCTCTTGTTGCGTGACCTGTGACCACACCTCACCCGCCAACCATCCAGACCCTCGTAAAGTCGTTCGAAGTCACGGAGCAACCAGTTCGGGCTGCCAAGTTCGTGGCACGGAAGCAGTGGGTAGTCACTGGCTCGGACGACATGCTCATCCGCGTGTACAACTACAATACGATGGACAAGGTCAAGGTGTTTGAGGCGCACACTGACTACATCAGGTACGGGGGTGAGATACATGAGAACACACACACACACACACAAACACACACACACACACACAAACACACACACACACACACACACACACATACACACACACACACACACGCGCACACACACACACACATACACACACACACACACAGACACGCACGCGCACACACGCACGCACTTGCGCACACACACACACACACACGCACGCACACACACAAGCACACACACGCACACACACACGCACGCACATTCACACACACGCACACACACACACACACACACACACACACACACACACACACACACACACGCATGCACATTCACACACAAGCACACGCACACGCACACGCTCACGCACACTTACATACACGCAGACACACATAAAACACATGTCACATGTATACATAGGTGCATTGCCGTGCATCCCACTCTCCCTGTGTTCCTCACCTCCTCGGACGACACCCTCATCAAGTTGTGGGACTGGGATAAAGGCTTTTCGTGCGTGCAGCAGTTTGAGGGCCACTCCCATTTCGTGATGCAGGCGAGTGTAAAATACGTGCCGAACTGTTTTCAACATGTCCCCTGCTCTTCATCCTGCCTTAATTTCTGCATTCCTCTGCGCACATCCACACTCTGTCCGTCCTCATGATATCACTATTAATCCCACGGCGCTTCTTAGCGCTGATCCACTCCAAAATGGCCTCTGGGTACAAGAAGGGCTCCACGTTGAATGCTGAGCTCTTCAACCCCTGTGCGCAACACGTCAGGTGCTGCGCTTGTAGCCTGTTGCGCTGGGCGTTATGGATGTATTTGGGCGTGCTGAACATACGCTCATCCGCCACCGACCCTGGCATCATTACCATCACCAACTCTGCTACCTTAACCCACTCCCCAAACCAATACTGGTGCCCCTAAGCGCAGCAAGCCATTGAGCTTGGAACTTGTTTGTGGACCCATGGGCCCCTAAGTACTTCCCATCACTTTCCCCCCTGGAAACTTTGGGCTTTTTTGATGGTGGTTTATCGCTCATTTTAACATGATGATTAAATGTCTGGGAATGTTTGGAAACTTTTTGAAACTTGTGGTGTGTGAGGCCTTCAAAGGCCCTTTAAGGGCCACAAAACTGTTTTACACAGGGGCTCGGCGGCACCCCCAGAATCTTTGTTTCATTTCGATTTTAAAGTCGGAAATCCATGTTTTCATGTCAATCGACATGGTATGCCGCCTTAAGAAAAAACTGACACACATACACATTCATGCAGGTGGCATTCAACTCCAAGGACCAACACGCACACACACACACACACACATTCACATTCACGCAGGTGGCATTCAACCCCAAGGATACCAACACCTTTGCCTCTGCCTCCCTGGACCGCAGCATCAAGGTATGCTGTGCACACTCGCGGGTGTAATACAGGGTTGTTCAGGGGTTTGATCAAAAGTTCAGGTTCTGAAAACTTTCACGCATTTTTAGGTACCCTAAAAATGCTGTTCTAGAGCTTTAAAAAGTCCGTTGAACTCTATGCCCATTTTTCGAATTTTTGGGACCAAAATTGTAATCAAAAATGCAGGAAAAGCCTTAGATGGCCGTCAAACGTTCTGACTTTTGTGTACTGAATAAATATAGTACCTATACTATATGTAATTAAGAAAATTTAGGCATGTTTTGGACGAGTATGACCACAGGAACCAGCAAACCTCCATTTTCGAAATTGCTCATCAAACTGCTCGAACAGTTCGAGGGTTCTAGAACTTTCACGAACTGTATCAAACCCTTGCTTCCAAAAAATCGAACTGAACAACCCTGGTGTAATATATGGTGGGATACATCCATTCAATCTCACACATCAATCGTCTTCACTTGATCAGAACCTGATGTCTACAGTGCTTGTGGGTTGTTGATACTGTTAACCAAGCCGACCACTTTTTCCTGGCTAGTTGGGTTATATCTGTTCCTGCTCCCTGCTGGTGTTTGAGCTCTCCTCCTGAGACAGCGCTCAGGCCTAAAGCTGTGTTGCTGGAGTTCAGCTGAAAACCAGCTCAGCGCCCCGTGCTTCATACAGTTTGGGATTGCCCAAACCATGTACACAATTTTTAGAGTTTGTACTAGCCCGAGAATGTTTTCGTACGAAGGGTTGTGCACAGCTTTTATATTTATTCAGGTGCGGCCAACCCCACACATTAAACAATCTTGTGTCAAAGCCTGGCCTTATTGACAATGCCGCACACACATGCACGCATACAACACAATGCCGTCACAGGTGTGGAGCTTAGGCCAGCCCATGCCCAACTTCACCCTGGAGGGCCACGACAAAGGAGTCAACTGCCTGGACTACTTCTCAGGTACGGGGCTCTTGTGCGTTTGCGCATGCACGCGCACACACACATGTGTATGCGCACACACATTCTTACACACACAGACACACTCATGCACACACACACTCATGCACACACACACACACACACACAAACACACACACACACACACTTGTACAAACTTGCACACACGCCCGACTAATGAATTGGTGTATTATATATGCTTTTCTGCACAGTACTCAATCAGCGTAGCAAGGCTCTCCCCCGGCATGTTTAGATTGTGCTCTTCTTCACAGTTCTCAAGCGTGGTGGAAGGGAATTTTTAGCATGTTTGTCTGATCCTGCCCCCACCTCGTCCCTCTCTCGCTCCTGTATTTTAACAGCCACAGTTTTTAAATAGGCAAGCTGCTTCGGCTGCACCAGTTCAATCGTACAAGATGGACACCTGACCACCATGCAAGCCCCCAGTCCCCTGCTTGTATTGCGCTGTTACGTTTTGAACTTAAGGGAGTGAGGAATGACTCATGCTTTCATGTACAGCGCTGTAAGAAACAGCAAGAGGAATAAGGGTTTTCGCTCCAACATATAATACTCTGTTTGGTAAGAGACGGGTTTGAGTGCTCACTCACAAAACAGATTCTTCTTGTGCTGATGACCAGTCGTATTAGCCAGCAGCTCGGTGGGGGGGGCTTTGTCTTAGACAATACAACCCTTGCTTAAATAGTAGAAGTGTCACCAAGTTACGTCCTGACATTTATTGCTAGGGCGGTCCCTTACTAAAGCGCAACCACCTTCGTACATCAGCCCTCCTTTCCTTTACGGTCTTGCTCTGCCAGAGGACAAGACAGCCCTGCCAGCGCTTAGCGGACCTTCTCAATTTTGTCGTCACTTCAAACCCCCCTTTAAGTCCCTGCTTGCAGACTCATTTTATCCTGTCACATCTTTTGGTCTCATATTTTCCGGCTTCTGGCTCTTCTCGCTTTTGGCTTGTTGCAGGAAGCGACCGGCCGTACCTCATCTCCGGCGCAGATGACAAACTGATCAAGATCTGGGACTACCAGACCAAGGCATGTGTGCAGACACTGGAGGGCCACGGCCACAACATTGCAGCGGTGTGCCTGCACCCTGAGCTGCCACTCATCGTCTCTGGCAGGTGTGCTCAGGAGGCGCCCAAAAGAAGTTTTGGGGGTCTGTGCGGTGAAGCAGGGACTCGTTTTTACGAGCAAGTCTGTGCTGTGTCCTTGACGCAAGAAAGTGTTACACCAAGGCGAGCGGCGCGAGTGTTTCAGCCACACTGCTCTTCTTAGCTGCGCTGTGCCTGCCTGTACCCTAACCTCCCACTGTTTATTAAGAGGCCCTGGAAGGCTGCTTTTTCCTTGCTGTGAGGCTTGTTTGCTCCACACGCCTCTCTTCACAATTTTCACACGTCAGACTTCGCGCATGTCTCTGACAACTGTAATATGCCTTTTAAACAAAGAAACGATTCGTGAGTAGGTGGCAAACAAATGACACTATGCATAACGATTACGCAACGAAGACGAGCGCCATTAATGCCTGCAGAACTCTGTGATTACATGATACGATGGTGATGCAAAAATCGACCAGTTTCTCTGCATGGTGCGCAAACATTTGAATATCACTCGGTCCATCTTGTAGGATGGTGTGCTCGAGCCCGTTCTTCTTAAACATCAAACAGCTTTTATGTTGCGAGCGAAGCCAACCGAGTAAACGATTGTGATGTCTGAAATGCTGACATTTGCCACACGTGTACGTGTGTGTTTGTGTTTGTGTGTGTGTCACACTGCATGCAGTGAGGACGGCACCATCAAGATGTGGCATTCCACCACGTACCGTCTGGAGACCACCCTGGACTACCGCATGGAGAGGGTGTGGGGCATTGGGTACCTCAAGGTAATTGTGTTTGTGTGTGTGTGTGTGCGTGCGTGCGTGTGCGTGCATACCTGCAAACGCATGTCAAAGTTTCTGCCAGCCGGGCTCTAGCTTTATGGTCCCTCTGGCTGGCCGTGTCGGCTGCTACCTCTGCTGCCTGATGGGTGTCATTTAGCACAGCCTGTTTATGCTGTTGCATGCTTTGTGTATCAGTGCAGCGTCAACCCAACGGCACTTTTAGTCGTGTCCTTAGACAAAGTTGCCATTGGAATTTTATCATATTATTATGTGGACTTTGTTACACTATGACCGCTATGTCCGCCCACGAATGCAGAGATGTTAGTGCTCCCAGAGGTCCTGCTCATCCTGTCAATGTTGTGACATAATGCGCCTGTTTGTCGGAATACAGCGTTCCTTCGTCCCCGCACGTACCTGTTGGTTTGCAGCCCAATGTTCCTACTTCACCAGGCACACAACATTAACCGGTCGTAGTTATAACCACATCCTTTGCTAGCTGGAACCTCAATTTCAGTTTGGCCGTCTCCGTAACACGTGCCTAGCGTTTTTACGTGGCAACATTGATGAAGCTGCAAAAAGTGTTGTCGCGCCACAGCCACCGCGTGTCTCTGCCTCCCCACTCAGCAAAGCCAACCAATTAGCTGCAAACCCAACCAGCGCATCTCCTTGTGCAGGGCTCGAACTCCATTGCCGTTGCGTACGATGATGGCACGGTGATGGTCAAGGTGGGCCGGGAGGAGCCTGTGGCGTCGATGGACAGCAGCGGGAAAATCATTTGGGCGCGCCACAATGAAGTGCAGACCGTTAACATTAAGGTGCGTCTGGCGAGGGGGGAGGGAATGTGTTTGTGTGCGTGCACGTGGAGGAGAGTGTATGTGTGTTTGTGGCAGCGGCAGTGGCAGTGTTTTTATGAGTGTACGAGTGTGAACGCATGGAAGTTGGACACACATGCAGCATGTGACAAGCTCATACATCATTGCAATGTTGCTACTCAAGTCGACAAATATGTAAGCAGCTCACAATGCTGAAAAGCTCCCTCAGGCACCCCCCAGCCCTCCGAGCAAAACAGGGCTTGGGCTCCCTACAAGTAACATTTAACACTCTTTGTAATGCTGAATGCACGACGCACAAGATACCACAATCGCAGGCCCTTGGATCAGAGTATGAGATGCTGGATGGAGAGAGGCTACCCCTGGCTGTGAAAGACCTAGGGTCAAGCGACCTGTACCCTCAGTCCCTGCAGCACAACCCCAACGGCCGCTTTGTGACAGTGTGTGGTGATGGGGAGTTTGTGGTGTACACCGCACTGGCGTGGAGGAACAAGAGCTTTGGGCAGGTGTGTTCGTGTGCGTGTGTATGTGTGTATTCATGCGTGCTCTATTGCACTGTACACGCGACTTTGAATCTTATTGACTTACATGGCCAGTGAGTGTGCAGTTGTATATAGTGCGTGGTAGAATGACATCAAGACACTTGTTGAGCTGAGCATCAAGTGCGCCTTCCTCTTACAAGAGCATTCACAGGGAAAGAGAACAGATGCCATACTCCGCTGCTCTCGCACAAAGCTTGATGTTGATGGTAGCCTGAGGAGAGTCGTCCCATCGTTTAGCACTATTTGAACAGCCTAATTGATGTGCTTTATTCTGCATGTGATTAGCTTTGCATTCCCCTTTTCTTTTTGATGGCCTTTATTCTGCATGTACACACTCTCTGTCATGAAAAGTGAGGTGCTGAGATGGACTGTAAGGCCATCACGTCTAAGGTGTAATGCGTGCAGTCATAGACTGAGTAAGCGCCCCTTCTCTGTCATGAAAAGTGAAGTGCTGAGATGGACTGTAAGGCCATCACGTCTAAGGTGTCATGCGTGCAGTCATAGACTGAGTAAGCGCCCCTTCTCTGTCATGAAAAGTGAAGTGCTGAGATGGACTGTAAGGCCATCACGTCTAAGGTGTAATGCGTGCAGTCATAGACTGAGTAAGCGCCCCTTCTCTGTCATGAAAAGTGAAGTGCTGAGATGGACTGTAAGGCCATCACGTCTAAGGTGTAATGCGTGCAGTCATAGACTGAGTAAGCGACCCTGCACGCCTGTTGTGCATGCGCAGGGCCAAGAGTTTGTGTGGAGCAACGACAGTAACGAGTACGCCATCCGGGAAAGCCCTGCCAAGGTCAAGCTATACAAAAACTTCCAGGTGAGAGGTCATGCGCATCCTGCTTGCTGGCTACGTCGGTGTGTTTGCAAGTGTGTGGGTGGGTAAATGTGGATCTCCTGTTTGTTAGTTGAGCTTAACGTGTTTGGCACACCATGTGTAGAGGCATTTGGGTGATGCTTGCTTATTTATGAGTGAGTGTATGAACCAACTGTAAAACAGCTAATTTAAATTTAGGTAATCCTCGATTTGAAAATGCCTATTTAGAAATTGCAACATATAACTGTTTAAACAAACTGTGAAGTTCTCCGGGTCGTGGCACAGACGAGCTTGCTCCCTGTGTCGGTGCTGGTCAAAGTGCTGGGGCGATGAAGTGTGCACAAAAAGGCCAGGCTGTTTGTTTACTGTGTTTTTTAACCAAGTTTGGGATTCTTACCGTGCGTGCGGCAGGGCAAGTGTGACGTGCTTTTGTGCACGTGGGCGTGTATCTCTGTGTTTGTGTTCCTTCGCTTGTTGTGCACAAGGCAACAAATACATTAGTAGAAACAGTCTGGTCGGTCAAACACAAACATATGTGTGCACATGTTTTCTTGGTGTGTGTATCGTGTGAGTGCCTGCCACCATGGAGCATAAAGTAAGAGGCACAGTCACATGACTCGTTGGGATGTAGCAGGAGCAAACAAACAAACACACACCGCACTTTAAAAGCCAGGACTCATTTCTGCTGAATCAACCGATGGCTGCCTGCAGTAAAACCGTCTCCCACGTGTCCGCACCCACTTAACACGCATGCACATATGCTCAAAAATGCATGTGCAGGAGAAGACCACCCTCAAGCTTGACTTCAATGCAGAAGGCATCTTTGGAGGCTCCCTTGTGGGCGTCAAGTCTGCAGATTACATCGTGTTCTACGACTGGGAGGTGAGTGCATATTGTGTTGATGAATGAGCTAGTGGACAAGTGTGGGCGTGGGCGTGGGCGTGGGTGTCACAAGAGAGTATGAGCAAAGCATGAGAGTGCCCGTCGTTTTTTCCAAGTGGGGAAAGGGGTGTAATATCACCGTTGCTGTCCTGTGGCTGGGTAAGTTTGGAAGCTGACAATGCTTTGGCAGCAGGACGCCAGCAGCTGGTTCTGTCGTACATACATGTGATAATTGCAAAAAAAGGCAAACACATGCCTGGTTTTCAATTTTGACTCCAAACATGGTGGCTTTGAACATCTGTGCGCATTCGTATTTGACCTGTCATGGGTCCATACTGCCAGCCCTGACTCCGTAAATATGAGCCTGCATACCTCCCCCGTCGTAAGCACCTATCTACCTGTTGACATGCATTCCTTTTCCGAGACTGAGCACTCTACCACAATGTCCATACGCTCTCACGCTTTCGTGCACATGCGCACGCACACGCACACGCACTCACAAATGCATATATTTATGCATACACTTGCACACCCACATGCACTCATATACTCCTGGTTACACACTTGTTAGATGCAATTGACACACACACATACATACACACACACATACACATACACACACATGCACTGCAGGGCAACCTGGTGCGCCGTGTGGATGCAGTGGTGCGTGGTGTGTATTGGTCAGAGGGCGGCACCCAGGTGGCTGTGGTTTCGGACGACTCCTTCTACTTACTGCAGTTCAACGCAGAAGTGGTGGAAGCAGCACTGGCAGGTGCGCATGTGTACTTTTGCCTGTTTGTGTGCCTGTTTGTACGCCAGAAGCACACAGGCAGGCTGCCCCACCCAGCACAGTGTGAACATGGCTGAGGCGGCTGGATCGTGCCTACCATCGCTGCATGCAGTGAAGGCATGTGTGTATGTAGTGAAGGCATGTGTGTATGTAGTGAAGGCATGTGTGTATGTAGTGAAGGCATGTGTGTATGTAGTGAAGGCATGTGTGTATGTAGTGAAGGCAAGTGTGTATGTAGTGAAGGCAAGTGTGTATGCAGTAAAGGCATGTGTGTGGTGCACAGCACAGCGATAGTGTTTTTTGTTCATTGTTTGGTAAGTACCATTAGCCTCTTATTCTGTAACCCTCTTGGTCTGTGAGCCTCAAGTTCCTCCCCTAAGGCCCAGCTGCGCCCACAAAGGCTGGCTTGGCTTCCCTTTTGGGTAGATACGAGCTTCCACGCCACCCCTTTCTTTTATTGCATTGTGTCAAGACGCCTACTGAGCAATGTGCCAAGGCAAACTATTACGGCTCACTCTCACGCGCGCACACACACACACACACACACGCAACACACACGCACACGACGCTGTCCTGCACAGCTGGTGGCTCTGCTGACCCGGATGGCATTGATGACGCCTTTGAGCTGGTGGCAGAAGTGAATGAGAAAGTGAAGACTGGGGTGTGGGTGGGTGACTGCTTCATCTACAACACCGCATCTTGGCGCCTCAACTACTGTGTGGGAGGAGAGGTGGGTGTAAGGGTGCATGGGCTCCTAGTTTGTGAGTGTGCAAGCGGATGTCTTTGTGGTGGACGGCTGCTATGTCTTCGACACCTTGCCGTGGCGACTCATATGTTGTGTGTGAAGAGAAGTGAGTGCGTAAAAAGTGTATGTTTGAAGTTTTGTGACTGCTTCATCCACAACCTGCATGTAGGGGAGGTGTGTGTGCACGTGTGTGTGTGTGTTTGTGTGCATGCACGTGTGTGTGCACGTGTGTGTGCACGTGTGTGTGTTTGTGCACGTGTGTGTGTTTGTGCACGTGTGTGTGTTTGTGCACGTGTGTGTGTTTGTGCACGTGTGTGTGTGTGTGTGTGTGTGGACGTGTGTGTGTGTGGACGTGTGTGTGTGGACGTGTGTGTGTGTGCACGTGTGTGTGCACGTGTGTGTGTGCACGTGTGTGCACGTGTGTGTAAGCGCAACTGTACCTTGATTGGCCAACTCGTTGTGTATTGACTTCTTTTGGGTCACATGACGGAATCCTCATAATTGTCAAGGCAGGAGAGTCTGCTAAGCGTGCGTCCTGGTATGAGTTCTCAAGTGTGGTGCACACGCCTGCAGCACACCTTTCCAGGCCTGCGCTTGTGAAAGTATTCTTAATTTTGGCAGCGCTCTTACTCTATAAAGCAAGCTGCAGTCATGGACACACATATGCATGCTGGTGTACATGCACACACAATAGGGAACGGCTTATACCAGTATTTGGAATTTCTTGTGCACCTACGCAGGTTGTACTACACAGTGTTATACCATTATATTATACTAGTATCTAACAGATGTAACTCCCTTTGCATCTGTACAGGCTTTTAAATACCATAATCAGAATGGGATGTGTAGATTGTGCTCTGTGAAGCAAGTTGCCACAGTGGCATCCCAAGTGCCCAGGGGCATTTTTGGGTGCAATGTTGGAGAAGTTTGCACGAGCCAGGCCTTCCCACGCTGGTCCTTAGGGCTCAGAGAAGCGGGGTTGATCCTCTATCCACTTTCAAAGCTTGTAGCTGGTGCATAAGCAGGCTCTAAAAGTGATTGGAGATTGCAGTGTCATCTTCTTGGTAAAGGGTTTCTACTCTGAGGGTAATCTGTTCTACACAGCCCGCTGCTTCCATAAAACGAATTGTACGCTTTGAGATGAAACCGTTCCAAGCCTGCCAAACTATGGCTTCACGCGGCTACAAAATCAAGGTTACTGGCCCCATATCAGTCTCAAAAAGGGTAAATTTGACCAATTAGGTTGGTAAGGTCTGTAAAGATCAGCTACACACTGTATGTGTAATTATGGTGCTGGCCAACCCTAATTCTGACGTGATTGGACCGAATTTTCAAATTCAATGTGTGCATTAATGTATTTAAAGTATTGTTAGGGTTACCAAGGGCCAAGACCAAGTGTTGATCCCTACAGGTATGCATCAGGATTCTTTAGTTTCAAATTTGTGCCATTTTAAAGGTTAGCAAACTTTTACGCATTTCAACAAAACCTGGAAATGTCACTCGTAAACAAGCCAAATTTGAAGGCGTTCTTCAAATTTTGGGACCAAACTTGCAGTTTAAAGTGCAAGAAAGAGCCTTAGATGGTTGTCACACTTTCTTGTAAACTTGCTAATTTATGCACATACATTCAAGACAATTTAAGCATGTTTTGGCAGAGTATAACCATGGAAACCAGCCAGATTCTCCATTTTCATCAAAGTTTAAGCTTTCACAAAATTATACACACCTTGGTTACCAAGAAGACGAAGTGAACAACCCTATAATGCATACATGCACATCCACAATCACACACACATACAAACAAAAGCACATACACGTCCAAACACATGCGCGTGCAGGTGACCACAATGTACCACCTTGACAGGCCAATGTATCTCCTGGGCTACCTTGCCTCTCTCAACCGCGTCTTCCTCGTTGACAAGTGCGTGCGTGCCCTGTTCTGTTTCTGCTGTTCTGTTCCTGCTGTTTTATTTCTGCTGTGTCTTCCTCGTTGACAAGTGCGTGCCCTGCTTCGTTTCTACTGTGTGTGATTTCTTGAGGACAGACACCTGTTTCATTTCTGCTGCGTGTGATTTCTTGAGGACAGACACCTGTTTTGTTTCTGCTGCGTGCCCTGTTTCGTTTCTGCTGCTTGTGATTTCTTGAGGACAGACACCTGTTTTGTGTCTGCTGCGTGTGATTTCTTAAGGACAGACAGTCAATAATTGAGTCCCAAACAGACTCAAACTCATTTGGCGAGGAAGTATGAAGAAAACTTCCGATTTTGGTAAGTTTAAACTTGCAGATTACTGAGACAGTTGTGATGACGATTTCCTGAAGTCATTGAAGGAAAGGGGGGTTGTGTGTGTGTGCAGGTACTATGCAAGCAGCACACTCTTTACTTAAGAAGGAAGACTTGCTGTAGCTTAGCCTTCTTCAACTCCACTACGGCAACCCTCCTGGTCCCTGTAGATTCCTCTCTTTGTGTGATGGAGCTTTCCATACCTTTTGTATGTCTCTCCCGCATTGCGAGCTACGCGCTGTTGCTGCAAAGACTGGGCTCCCACGAGATCCAATTCTTTGCCTTTCTCATAAAAAAGAGTGACAGGGTTATCGTGAGCTGCACAACGCTGCTGTCCATTACAACCTCGATTATGAGATCAACATTAGACTCTATATCTCAGGATTCCTTGCCTGGTTCAACAGGGACTTTGGTATTGTGAGCTACACCCTGCTGCTGTCCATGGTGGAGTTCAAGACGCTTTGCATGCGTGGGGAAGTGGAATCGGCACTCTCGCTGCTGCCGCAGCTACCCAAGGACCAGGTACGTGTTTGTATGTGTGTGTGTGCATGTGTGCAGTTGCACATGTGTATTTGTGCGTGCTTGCGTGCGTGCGTTCGTGTGTGTGTGTGTGTGTGTGTGTGTGTGTGTACCAGTGGAATTGTGCGTGGCATCGTGAAAATTTGCACTTGCGCTGCTGCTGTAGTTGCTAAGAGGGTTGTCCAATTGGTTTCAGCGGTCTGACCTGGGAACATATGCAATTTATGCAAAAAAAAACACTAGCTGGTACGTCAGGTCTGTAATGCCGTACGCCGAGGCCCTTTTATCCTTTTCGCTCTGCCCTTTCCCCTCACAGTTGAACAATGTGGCGCGGTTCTTGGAGTCCAAGGGCCACGTGCCTGAGGCCCTCAGCGTTGCCACAGACCCTGAGTACAGGTGAGCAGCGTGCTGTGTGTAAGTGTGAGTGTACGTGTATGTGCATACGCATGTGTGTGTGCTTGTATATGTGCACGTTCTTGCATGTGTGCTGGTGGAATTTCTTGGTGGAAGTTGCTGGGCTTGATTACAGCGGTAGCTAGTCACCCATTGTGCAATCACCCCTTGCACATACACACACATAATGGTGTTCTGTTAGAATATAGAGCATCACTTCATTAAGTCGATCCGCCAGCTGTACCACCCACGTGCTATGTTCACATATCGTGGTCTCACGCGGCAGCAATACACCAGCCGTGGGCTCGTCCTGCTGGCCCACTGTGGTTTGTGCATAACAGGGGCTGGCAGCCTGCAGGTTTGACCTTGCTTGCCAAAAGTGCCTGATGTAGGATCTACCTTGTTTACTGAAAGTGCTTTATGCCACCTGTCTTGATTGGCAGGTTTGACCTTGCCATCCAGTTGGGGGACTTGCAAGCTGCAGGCGGTATTGCTCTGGAGTTAGACGCCGAACCCAAGTGGAGGCAGCTGGTATGTGTTTGTGTGTGTGTGTTATTTGTACATGCCTGCATGTGCATCAGCATACTTTATGATGCCTTGGCAGAGCAAGCCCTTTGAATTTATCACCATCTCAGACTAATTGGACACATCCACCTTAAAAATGCACATGCACAACCACATGCACACGTTGCCATGTGTAGGGTCAACCTGGATCGAGTACATATGCACGGTGTATGACTGGAAGTTTTTGGCATGGAAACCCCCGCATATGCAGACATGTAAATAGTTGTACATACTTGGTTATGGCCAGCATGTACTTAGCTGCACACGCATACAAATTTGCATGATCACATCCACATATGTACGCACACGTAGGGTGAACTGGCCATGACAGCTGGCCACCTAGGGATGGCCCTCAAGTGCCTTGCCAAGGCAAAGGACTACAGCGGCCTCCTGCTTATGCGCAGGTGTGTGGTCGTGTGTGTGTACATGCTTACGCTTGTGTGTGTTTCGACGTTGGTCTAGATGTGTGGATGAAGTACTGTAGTCTGTGGTACTGTGGAGAGTGCGGCGTCCTTTTTGATGGCATTTGGGGAATTCCCGGCATCCTGCCCTGCCTTTACAACAACAATCGTTTGGTGCATGAACAAACAGCATTGTGCGCAAGTGGTCGTAACACCTCACACGTTGCTGAGTTAAAACAGAGGCCGTTGCTGTTAGGCATCTCAGTTCTCAAATTACCTTGTAGATTTGAGCCTGCAACCCCTGTAGAGGCTGGCCTGCCCACTGAGCTTTCAGGGCATCTACCCCAAACAAAACATGAAATGCGCTTTGGCAATGCACCAATAAGAATGGCTCTGTTCTGAGAGTATTTTATACCCCTGCGATTCTGTTTCGCAGCTGCCCTCGTGCTGGAGTGTTTTGATCAAAAAATTTACAGAGGTAGTTTGATCCCTTGATTGCCCAGGGGCATCAAGTTGTCACCTGCGATCTTTAAGGGTCTTGCTTGTCTATTTGCAAGTGGGGTGGGTGTTCAGGAGGGCTTGTTTGAAAGAGCTGAAGGGGCGAGCACACACAACGTGTAGGTCCTGGTCGTACACCCTCAATTGCTCTCACCTCATCCACTTCATCTGTGCTCCTGCCTTCGCCTCTGTGTCCATACGTGCAGTGTGATTGGTGATCGGAAAGGACTGTCAGAGTTGTCAAGCGATGCCAAAGAGGCGGGCAAGCACAACGTGGCGTTCCTCGGCATGTTCCTGCTGGGCAAGATGCAGGAGTGTGTCGAACTGCTAGTTGAGGCAAAGAGGTGTGTTGTGCTGTATCTGTTGCACGCGCAATGTGTATGATCTCATGTTTCATCCTGTGTCGTTGCGCAAAACATGACTGCGCTATGCCAGGGTCTTTCTAACGAAGCTTGGCAAGGGTTTAATGCATTTTACATGAAGGAGTGCACACTTTCTCCTCAGCTTATCTGTATGTTTCTCAAATGCCTCATTCCCCACCTCAGACCCATCTTTGCTGTCTACCATCTCCTGCGTTCATACCCTCCCACGTGCCAAAGGTGGTAAGCCCCCTTTTGACCCTCCATTCCCCACCTTGCTCCATGTTTGCAGGCTGCCCGAGGCTGCCTTCTTCTGCCGCTCCTACGCTCCATCCCTCATGCCAGAAGTGGTATCCGCTTGGAAGGCTGATCTCACAAAGCAAAACCCCAAGGCCGCGGAGTCCCTCGCCGACCCGTCAGAGTACCCAAACCTGTTCCCCAACTTGCATGTGCGTGTACTCCCTCTGCTGTTGGCTGACATTGTCGGCCGGAGCAGCAATTGCAGGCGTTCCTGCTTCTTGGCGACTGCTTCTTGGTGAATGCTTCTCGGCAACTGCTTCTTGGCAACTGCTGCATTTGCTTAAGCTCTGCATGCATGTGTCTTAGTTTGCTTCTGGTTTTGTCCCCCCCCTCCTGCTGGCCTATCAAAAATTGCATACACGATATGCCTCACTACGTCCTTCATCTCGCGTGTATCTGTTATCCAGCACGCACAAGGTCAGGAATGTCCGTTCCTGTTCAAACCCGCGCATGAGATCTCCTCTCCTTGCAACAGACAGATGCCATTGCTATTTTCGCAAGTCTTTGTCTACTGCAGCTCCAGGTTAATGTGCAATATTATGAACCCTTTTCGCCCTGTTGTTCGTTTGCATATGCAGGCAGCTTACAAAGCTGAGAAATGGTCCATCGACCAACAGGCTAAGAATGAGGCCATCCCTACTAGCAGGTGTGTGACAGTCTGTTTCTCAGGTCAAGGTGTTGTTGCATGTTCCTTGCTGTGTAGTACTAATGTGTCACTCTTCATGTCAAGTGAGTGTGCGGATAGCATCGGTGCCAAGGATCCTTGCAGAAGACATTGCTGCATACTTTGCTATATTGTTTTGGTACATGCATGCACTTGCTTGTTCTTACACGGGCCAGCAAACTTTCTGTCGCTGAGCGCAATGTAAAACGCATTGCGTGAGCAGTTCCAGCTGGTTCATTAAATACATGGTTGTAACAAATCACACGCATAGGTACCTGGAGTTTGCAAACTTGCCGGCCGTGGACCTCTTAGGAAGCATAGACTCACTTAACGCTGAGGAGGTGCGTGTGTGTCCACAGCTTACGTGCTGAACGTTTCTCCTTCCTCACATTAGTTTCATGCTCATGTTGCGATTGCCGAGTGCCAGCGTGTGCTTGCATCTTAATCGGTAAGATCACGAGGGGGGCAGTTTGTGCCAAGTAATGAAAATCTGACTTGGATTGTGTCACGAGTAAGGTGCAACAAGGGAAGGCAGCCTTCTCGCACACCTCTACTCTGCCACTGCTGTGTTCAATCCTGTCACAACGAATCAGACTTGGATAGTGTGACAAATAAGGTGCAAAAGGCAAAGCAACTTTCACACCTGTACTCTGCCACTGATGTGTTCAACCCGATCACTAAGTTATTTTGGAGCAGAACTTGAGCATGTTAGGCTGTCAATCGTGCTAAAACAAGGTGTGCAGGCCCAACATTGCCCAGATTAAATTGATGACCAACAAAACGTTGTTAAAATTGCAGGGCCCGATAGCTAGCGGTGAGAACGGGCTGGGCATGCAGGCAGCCCTTCACCAGGAGGAGGAGGAGGAGGAGGAGGAAGAGGAAGAGGAGTTGGAAGGGGAGCTTTCTGCACAAGCGGCCGGAGAAGAGGAGCAGATGCAGCAGCAGATGCAGCAGCAGGCGCAGGCACAACAACAAGAACAACAGCGGTCTGCGGAAGAACTGCAGCAGCAGCAGCAGCAACAGCAGCAGCAGCAGGAACAGGAACAGGAACAGGAGCAATATGAGGAGCAGCAAGCGGAGGAGGAGGAGGAGGAGGAGGAGGACCAGGATGCAGAAGAGCTGCAACTGCACCGAGAAGAAAGCGCCGAGCCTCCTCCTCCCCCTCCTTCTGGCTTCTCTGCCGCTGCTCCAGCCTTTGTGCCTACCCCCTCTCTCCCTCAGCCCTCCTTTCCCCCACAGGTGTGTGTGTAGCATGTGCGTGTGCATGTCAGATTGTTGACACACACACACACACACACACACACATACACACACACGCACACACACACACACACGCGCACACACACACACACACATGTGCGTATGCATGCCTGCACACAAAGGAAGTGTGAATATGCGGGCGCATACAAACATGTGTGCGTGCCCCAAAATGTGCGTGCGGTTACATTTCGCCATGTTCAATATTTGTATCTATGCAGGCACCACCACCCGCTCCCAAAGCTGAGAACACGGAGGAGGAAGATGAGGAGCTGTTTGACACAGGTCAGTGTCTTCAATGAGCTTTTCGGCCCGCGTCAATACACCCACCTACTTTGCTTTGAGGAATGACCTCAAAGCAAATGACACACATGCATATTTGTATCTATGCATGTTCTGGTGTGGTTGTGATCAGCTATCTCCAATCTGTTGTCTTGGAGATCTGGATCAAGTACGGTCAAGAAAACTGTGAGGGTCTTTTTGTGTCGGCAAGCAGCAACAGTGGCTGTTGCAAAAAATGGCCTCCACGTGTGCTGGCTTGGTGCTGTTGCTCTAATAGCTTTCCCTTTTCGGGAGTGCTGTCCAGATGTACCCTCCTGATCGGCAGCAGGTTACAACTGAAATTACCTTGATTGTTCCATTTACGAGGTACTTGCCAGTGTGATTGTAATGTTAAGCACCCACTGCTATATTGCTGCTTTACAATTCCTCATAGGTGATGCCTTTAATAACGAGGATGGCGCAGGAATGGATGCTCAAGAAGAGGACGACTGGGGATTTAATGATGATGATGAGGATGGCAAAGCTGATTAATGTGCAAGCGATTCACTATTCTTCTCCCCTGTTTTCTTCGTGACAACACAGATGATGTTTTGTTTTGATGTTTGTAAACTGCCTCGTAACTCTGGTAAAAGTATGTGAGGCGATATTCAGCTAGCCTACAGATCTGCTGCCTAAAAATTTAAGTTAGGGTGTACATGATGTGGCAGCTCTTGATTAAAGTACATTATGTGATTAGGCGGGACATAAAATGGGAATCCCGTTTGAGGATCCATCATTACAGCACTTCGTCTTTCGAATGCAACGGGAAACGGAAGAGGCGGGGTTGGAGGAACTCCCGCCTCATCATTTCAGCGCGCTAAAGAAGCAAGAGGGCCTACATGTTCTTCCCTTTCAGCCCTCTCAAACTTCCAGCTTTATTTATTATTCCTTTAAGTTTTCAAATACCTAATGGTTGGCACTGTATATTACACCTAGCTCTATGAAAGTCTTTCAGGCTTCGTCGTCGATTGCTGCGCCATGTCATTCCAGGGGTGCTGTTATTTCACCAACAACACCAGTGTGCTGCAAGAAGGGCCTATTTGAATCGCGAAGACTTGGGGCACCAGATGTGCATGCTGGGAGAAGGAGAGGTGACTTAGCGCAATGATAATGAATGCCTTGGCAAGGACTGGCACCAATGCACTTGCCCTCCTGCCCTTGAGTCTTCACAAGTGCCAAAGGCTCTGGAACTCACTCAGGAGTGACCTCCTTTTTATTGACTACAGCGCGCAAGGCAGCTTGCCAGCCCCTGAGGAGCCTTATGTGGGACAACATGGATGGCGGGGAGATGACGCTCAGCGAACAGCTGCTGTCGCTAAGGTGCAAAACGAGAAGCACGTGCTGCGCGCGTGCGCACAAACACACACAAACAAACACACACACACACACACACACACACACACACACGCACACGCACACGCACGCATGCACACACATGTACGCATGCATGCACACACACACACACACACACACACACACACACACACACACACACACACACACACACGCGCGAACTCGCGAACACGCGAACACACAAACACACGTTTATACGCAGCTTGCACGAATGTTACGCATGCATCCACGCACACACGCACACATATACCTATATACACACACACACGCAGCTTGCACATATTACACACACCCGTAATTACACATTTCTTCGTTGCCATGCAGCATACGCATACAAACACAGGCAGTGAGCACACATAGATGAACACATGTCACGCAACATGTACCGAGACAGGTTCATACTTATGCGCACATACACACACATTCTCACACCTCACACATGCACACACATACATACATAAACATAGACACGCACGCACGCACACGCACACATACACACGCGCACACACGCACACACACACTCACTCACTCACAAACACGCATACACACACAGGGAGCAGGACAGCGGAATGGATGAAAGGGAAGCTACAGCAAAAGTCAACTTCCATTTAAGATACAAAACTAACTTTGGGCAGGGGGTCAAGCTCATTGGCAGCGATCCTCAGCTAGGTAAGAGGTCGCCTGAGAGCTAGGTTGCAGGCAGGCTAGCGTGTGGCATGCACGTGAGGCTCCTTGGTCAATGAGAGACCCTCATATGCTTCAACCTGTTGTGTGGTTTGGAGCTCAAATCCAGCTCAAGACAGATGGAGTGCATACTGAAAGGTAGCTAGAAAAGCCCATAACTTAACATCACTATTTCTTTTAAGCTAAAGGCTAGAAACGCTGAAGCCATACACCGGGCATGCAAACAGGCACGCGGCACTTGAACAAATTTGCACACAGTCACATGTGCAATGTATACTCACCAGTGATGTGCTTATACGCCGTATCTCCATTTTCAGACCGTATATACGGTACGGTTACGGTACGATACGGTCCAAAACCGTATAATACGGTCAAAATGGAAATACGGTACGGTTCCGGTACGGTACGGGAAACCGGTCGACCGTACAAGCTTGCATGGCCATCCGTTTTGAGGCACGTGCCCGCCCGCCACTCGAAATTTCCGTCCCAACAACTATCATTATACTATACTTATAATTAGGGAATGAAACAAAGATGATAGAGGCCCAACACAAAAGAGGCAGGCTTTGGGGGAGGCCAGCCTGCCTGACCCCCAAAGCCTGCTGAGGGCCCCTGCATACCCCCCTGCAGCAGGCCTTCAAGTGGGC
>Ga0307942_1000269_pt1 | contig 33444 bp, 41 predicted proteins | sample OrgLakmetagen175_FD_201846 | JGI IMG/M metagenome (GOLD analysis project Ga0307942, IMG submission 201846) | Saline water microbial communities from Organic Lake, Antarctica - #175 | ecosystem: Environmental > Aquatic > Non-marine Saline and Alkaline > Saline | place: Antarctica: Organic Lake... | reverse complement strand
GAGTCTTGCAAATGGCATGGTGGTTCTAGCATTTGTGATAAATGTGAGTGTGGAGAAGTTCAAGATGAGAAGCATGTGCTTTTCTTTTGCAAGTGTGCTGAAGTGTGTGAGCTGCGCATGAGATACAAAGACCTTTTTGAAGGAATGTCTAAGACTCTGCATGCGTTTGCTCCTTCGAGCTCTGAATTTATTCCTTTCTTGGCTTGTCATCACAGTATCACTGATTTTGAGATCAATGCATTCCTGAATCAAGTCTCATTCAGACTCCTCAAGTTTGTGTCAGATTTAGTTTCAATTTTCGACACTGGTTGTTTTTGTTTCACCAGCCAATTGCCATCAGCCAGAGTCTCGGGCTGTAGGCCATCCTTGTAACCCTTGTAACCCTTTTGGCGGTTGGCTAGGTGTGTCGTATTGTCTTATTGCTCACAAATGCTGTGGTATCTGTTGGACGGGAGAAGGTGGCTCTTCTTGCATCAATACAAAGCTGAGTTTTGGTATGTATCCATTGACTATCTGTTTGAGCGCTGTTGCTGGATGATCGGCGCATCTGGCTGTATTTATTGCTGTTTTGTGGCGTGAGATCGTAAGATAAATTTGACTTTACCAGACACGCCCTTCCTAGTATTTCCAGCTCTTGTTGAAAGTCGATTCCAGGCCAAGTCTGCAACCCTCTAGAGTTCTCGGTATCGAAGGGCTCCATTCCTCTCGTTTTGGGGAGTGGGCTCACCTGCCTATGCAAAGATAGCGTGCCACTAGTTGATGGCAGCAGCATTTCGTTTAGGTCAAGGAATGTGAGCCCACTACAAATAGGCCGAAAGGATCAGCCTTAAGATTGTTTCAAGCCTTTTAAGTTTATTAAAAGGGCTGATATTGAAAAGAGGTAAACTTGAAAATAAATGAATACGGCCACCATAAAAAGGGAAAAGAGGGGTGGGATCACTTAGGTGCCAGCACCTTAAAGCCCCTTATTGTCAACAATAAGTTATATGCCACCTAATAAGTGAGGATCATGGGGCTTTTCCTGCTACGTCTGGAAGACCAAAGGCTTCCCCAGCTGTAGAGCCGCATCCAGCACTTCCCAAGAGGCACATGGCGAGGGGTACGTACGTGTGTGCGATTGTTGCTGCGTCACTTAAGATGTATAAGAGAAACCTTCGTTAAGCAGCATTACCGTGATATAGCCGCAACCTAAATGAACTTGGCAAGCCCTAGAGCAACCTCCCCTTTGAACGTTCCAAACGGGCAGTGGGCTGTGATCTCCAGCTCACCATTTGGCAGGCGCCTCACTTCATCTAGCACAAGAGGAGACTGAGCGACCTGTGATAGCATCATAATGACCATGGTTGACTTTATGCTTTTTCCCTACAACTCAGGAAGGAGGCCTGAAAATCAGAACCCTGGGTCTGAGGACGAGCCCTTCGCCACCAAAAGGTAGCTTAGGTTTTACCCTTACCACCAAGCCGCACAGCAAAAGAAAATGCAAGAGTAATCGCAGTTAAATCACTTCCACAGTAATACATACCTGCAGTTGATCGAGCGTTACTGGCCGCCTCCATCTTCTCCGGCATCGCCCCTTTCCCACGTATTCTGTCCATTCAGGATGAAATACGGGATAGTCAGTCACTGCGCTTTGAAGCAGCCACGTGATACCAGATAAGCATTTTAAACATACCACTCTCCTCCTCCTCCTCCTCCTCCTCCTCCTCCTCCTCGTCTTCGCCCTCCTCCAAATCCTCACTATTCATACCCTCCCCTTCTTGCTGCTGCTGTTGCTGCTGCTGCTGCTGCTGCTGCTGCTGCAAACCCAGCACCCCTAGGCTTTTTTGCTGCACCTTGATGGAACTGGCGAAGGCAGGATGCTCCCCTGTCACCTTATCTGCATCATCTTCCCATGGCCTTTTCCCACTTCCTGCAATATTTGCTGCCGTGTGCATGTAGTTGCTGGATCTGTACTCCTGGCTGTGAGTGCTGTGTTTGCCTGCATCGGGGAGGTGATGATCGTGTGTGCGACTTGTGTCGCTCCCCAATTCTCGTCAGTACACACGCACGCAAGCAAAGAAGTGCACGAGGCTAGTGGCCCTCACGATCAAGGCGATGTGCGCAAAACTGGAAGCCTGACACAAGCATCACAGGCTGCAGCACACTTGCTTCTCAAAAGCTTTGCCAAGGCACGTGCGTAAACGCACGTGAGCACAGACACACTTGCTTCTCAAAAGCTTTGCCAAGGCAACAATTATAGCCAGCCACACAAGACGAGAAGAAGGACTCACTATAAAAAGCCTAGTACTAATCCAGTCTTGTATCCAGCTATTAAACAACTAACCACTTTCACCTCCATATTGATTAATTATTACATTAGCAAATTTAATGGTTTGGGGCCAATAATCAAACCCCAAAAGGGGACGTCCAAGCAAGTTCGCCAAAAAGGGAAGCATGGCGTTCTCCTCCGTGGAGAAGTCGTGCTCGATGCTGGTGGCTTGCGAGCGCCAGGCAAGCCCCACGGAGATTAAGGAGGCCCTAGAGGGCAATGATGCGGAGGCCAAGGTCCTGGCGATGAAGAAGGCCATCATGCTGCTCCTCAGTGGGGAGCAGATGCCGCAGCTCTTCATCACCATTGTGCGCTACGTCCTGCCTTCAGAGGACCACACCGTGCAGAAGCTGCTGCTCCTGTATCTGGTAGGGGCAGGGGAAGAGAGAGAGGGGGTACCAACAAAACGTTATCATTCAAGACTTCTGCCAAGCACTCATTTGAAAAGCAGAGCAGACATATACACATCGTTAGCAACAACGAGGCACCGGTTGTGTACGCTTGCATTTAGCACGCCTAGAAAGAGCACTGTGTTTTGCAGGATGCACCTCCCCTGCTTAGCATGTTCAACCTGCTGGCACTGCGTCCTGCAGACATCGTGAGCCAGCCAAGCATTTGCCCCTCTTTCTGTGCACCTACGAAATATGCCTGTCCTGGTAGTATGACAGGCAAAGGCTCACCTAACGTACGCATCTCACCTAACATACTGATGCGCCAAATGTACCAGCAGCATGAGGCTGGTATACGTGTCAGCGTTTTCATGCACTTTTTTTGTTAGCGAGACGCCTTGTGACTTGCACGCACAGGAAGCCATTGAAAAGACCGACTCATCCGGGAAACTGCTCCCAGAAATGGTAGGCGACACTTGTATCTGTGTTTATAAACGTGTGCGCACGCGCGTGTGTGTGTGTGTGTTTATGTGTGTGTTTAAATTGTCTGTGTGTTTGTTTATATGCATGCGTGCGTGCGCACGTGTGTATATGCACATGTGTGTGTGCAAGTGTGTGTTATTTGTTTTCATGTGTGTCTGCTGTGAGGGGAGGGGAAGAGTTGGGCACTCACATTGGGAATCAAATTGCCTGTAGATGTATGTGTAAGTTGCAGGCAAATTTGTTAAATGATGGGAAGGAGTGGGGAGTGTTTATGTGCGTATTAAATTCTCGTGTCAATGCATGTGCAGGTTTCTTGGGTAAGTGAGAGGGGCTTGTGTATCTGGATGTGCACCTAACTTGGCGTGTATGTTAGTGCGTATGTGCGTATGTGTGTGCACGCGCTGTTCCTTACATATATTTCCGTATTGTTTGGTTGCATGGTGTTGCTGTTGTATGAGTTGACATTTGTTTGGGTGTGGGTGTGTGCCTGGGGGTATGTGGGTGCGTGTGTGGGTGTAGGTGTGTATGTCTGAGGGTGCGGGTGTGCGTGTGGGTGCGCGTGCGCGTGCGGGTGTGTGGGCGCATGTGTGGATGTGGGTATGGGTGTGGGTGTAGGTGCGTATGTCTGTGGGTGTGGGTGTTTGTGTCTGTGTGTCTGTGCGCGTGTATGTGTGTGCGTGTTTGTGTGTGCGTGTGTGTGCGTGTTTGTGTGCACGAAATGTTCTCAGGTCTTTGGAACAGAGCCTCAAAACACTTGCTGTCCATCCCTGCCTCCCTCCAGATTCTGATTTGCCAAAACCTGCGGAACAATCTTCAGCATCCCAACGAGTACATCAGGGGTGTCACACTGCGTTTCTTGTGCCGCATCAGAGAGGAGGAAATTCTGGAGCCCCTCGTGCCCTCCATCCTGAGCAACCTGGAGCACAGGCACTCCTATGTACGGCGTAGTGCTGTGCTGGCCATCAATGCTATCTACAAGTTCCCAAAGGGCGAACTCCTGTTGCAGGTAGGCATAGGGGGGTTCAAGAAGAAGGCTGTACACAGGATATGTGGTGTCACAGCAACAGTGTCCGCAATCCTGTTCCTCTAAGACTGCTCCGGCACCCGGCTCACTTAGCTCTCTGCTTCTCTCGTGTGATGGGAAGCACACGGAAATAACCGAAACTCCTCCCATCTGTCCCCCCTTTCCACCAGGATGCTCCTGAGACCATCGAGAAGACGCTACGGAACGAGCAAGATCTCAGCACTCGGCGCAACGCGTTTGTCATGCTCGCCAACTACGCGCAAGATCGGGCGGTCCGGTACCTGTTTGAAAACGTCGACAACGTGTCCAGCTGGGGCGACATTCTGCAGATGGCAGTGCTCGAGCTCATTCGCAAGGTGACTACTGACTGAAACACACACACACACACACACACGCACACGCACACGCACACACACACACACACACACACACTGCCACTGCCACTGCAGGTGTGCCGTGCCAACCCGGCAGAGAAGGGGCGCTTCATCAAGATCATCCTTTCCCTGCTACAAAGCAGCAGCACCGCTGTGGTGTACGAGTGTGCTGTCACGCTGGTGTCCCTGTCCCAAGCGCCCTCTGCCATTCGTGCGGCCGCCAACTGCTACTGCCAGCTGCTTGTGTCCCAGAGCGACAACAACGTCAAGCTTATTGTGCTGGACCGCCTGCAAGAGCTCAAGCAAAAGCATCGGGAGGTCATGCAGGTAAACCATAAACAGCCGACTCCATCCAATGTGATTAAAACGTGCGTGGCACGGTAATTTGTGACGTAACGTGTAAAAAATGTAATTACGGCATGCGGGTCGTGCGCAGGATGCAGCCATGCCTGCAGAAATTTGCCGTTCACCTTTCCGCGCCTTGTGCTCTGAGTCACTTTGTCAGGCGGCGCACGCCTAGTTCCGTGCACAAAATCCTTTGCATGCAGGACATGCTCCTGGACATCCTGCGCGCCCTGACCAGTCCCAACATGGACATCCGCAAGAAAACCCTGGACATCTCCATGGACCTCATCACGTCTCGCAACATTGACGAGGTGAGCGCCTTTGTGAGTTGTGGAAAGTTGGCACGGGACTGCAGCCATTTGAAAGTAAAACTTGCAATTCTTACCTCAGATACCATTGTGTGCCCTGCACAGGTGGTGATGGTGCTGAAGAAGGAGGTGGTGAAGACGCAAAATAAAGACTTTGAGAAGGGCGGCGACTACCGGCAGATGCTTGTGCAGGTCAGTGTGCATGCTCAAGTGGGTGAGAAGACGTGCTGTTTATTTAACCCGTACGCGCGTGCAATGAGCGATGCACATGCCGTTTACCAGCCCTACACATGTTTACTTTGAGTGTTATAACATGCAACATATGCCTTACGTACATGCTGGCAAGGTCATCTACACTTCTTTAGACCAGAGTCCAAAGTGGACATCAAGACTTTTTGTGCCACCTTGCACGCCTTCTGTAGGGAACTGCAATCTGATTTACAGTGCTCAACCTTTCAACTGTTTCAGTTCGTGTGCGGAGGACGCACACAGTGTTACGTGGCTTCTCGAACTCAACTCTCACCCTTGCTTATACCTTGATCTAGGCTTAGCTACAGTTCCTGCTCACACTGATTGTTAATATATGAGCATGCCATCCAGGACTGTGCACTCACATTTCCTGAGCCTCCAGGCATACAGTGAACACACAAGCGCGCACACACACACACACAGCCTTACGATTGCTTAAGCATGCGTGTCGCACTTTCTCTTGTCATGCTGCAGGCCATCCACTCCTGTGCACTCAAATTCCCTGATGTGGCCAGCAACGTTGTGCACCTGCTCATGGACTTTTTGGGGGATGCCAACACCGCAAGCGCACTGGACGTCATTTTCTTTGTGCGCGAGATTGTAGAGACCAACGATAAGTTACGTCCTTCCATTCTGGAGCGCCTGCGTGACACCTTTTCTCAAATTAGGTGAGGAGGCGTGTACGAATGTGCATCAGGAAGTGACCAACTTTTTTGACAATTTTGCTGTGCTGTTGGGTAGAAGGGATTCAAAAGCAACTTATGGTACGCAGGAGCCAGATTGTGCAGAAATAAATTAGTGTGTCCAATTCTCCAGATTGTTTGAGCAAAGAAGAAGCGTGCATGCACAAGTTTGCAAAGGGGCTTTGAATTGGATGGGCGGTCAATCTTGTTTCAATGCTGCATTAGAGAAGCCTCGGCTACTTACGTCCTTTGCCTCTGCGCAGGAGCAGTTAAGCTATGTGCAGAACATCTCTCGCAGAGATGCAAGCTTGAGTACATGAATACACGCACACGCACAGGCATGTGCGTGCGTGCAGGCACACAGAAACACATTAGCACCAGCACCCGCACCCGTGTCACCGACCCACTCGCAGGTCCTCCCGTGTGTGCTCCACTGCGCTGTGGCTACTGGGCGAGTACAGTACCACTGTCGAGGACGTGGAAGCTGCAGTGGATGTTATAATGCAGGCGCTGGGACCTGCGCCGTTCCTGTCCCCTGAGGGTAAGGGTGGTGAGAGCCAGTGTGCTGGTGGCCCTTGGAGTGCTGGTGCCTTCTAAGTTTCAGGGTCTTGACTGCATATGCAAAGTGCACGTCCATGGAAGCACTTGATGCAGAATGGCCTGCTCTGGTCCACAACCCTGACGCGTGCTAACCGTACATCTTTGCCTTAATTCTCCTGCATGTAGGGAGTAGTGCAGAGGTTGCTAGCGCTCAGGCCTCGGTGCAGCTTGCGACTGTGGTGCGACGGCCAGCTGTCTTGGCGGATGGCACGTATGCCACACAGACGGCAGTGGAGTCTGCACCTATTAACCCTTCCATGCCTGTGTGCACCCACAACCTCCGAGCCCTGCTGCTGGTGAGTGTGCCTATTACGTTTTTTGCTGTTTGTTTCATACACACGGGACCTCTGGACGAGGATGCAGGCAGTTGGAAGCGTCCTCTTCGTTACATTTTGCTGGGAATTTGTAACATTTTTGCTGACTCGATCACTTGGAAATGCACAACTCTGATTTGCCCATGAGTCAGACCCACCATTCCCGGCCAAATTTCGTCCCTATAACGAACCTCATCGTTTTTGACTTTTAATTGTTCAGGGTAGTAAGAAACAACATATGAAACACTTCTGCGCCAAAAAATAAGGGTATGGGGTCCGCTGTGTGAATTGAGGGCTGGATTTGTGCCATTTCCCTGCCAAAAAGGGGGTTGTACCCATGCATGGGTACAGAAATGTGACTCCAAATCCAATTTTCACCATTTTTTTGTTTCCAGACACGTTTTGAATTAAATCATGCCCATTACAACAAAAGAAGGGGGAGGTGAAAATTCGTCCCCAAAGGACTTGGTGCGTGGGCCTGTCCGCTGGGCAAAAATAGTGCATTTCTGGAAACCCTGTAAACACACTTCCTGGCCACCACCTGGGTGTCGGGAGTCCTTCATTATGCAACCAGGGCATGCCCTGTCAAGTATTATGGTCTGGAATGCTGGAGATGGGCCGTGGTGGGCAGCAACAGCTGAGGTGAATCCAAATTCAAAAAATGCAATATCCACACGGGTCTCAAACATTTGTTTCATTGGGACCAGCTAATAGTGTGCCAAACACATGTAAAGTCTGTGAAGCCACATCTGCAGACTTGCTCCGAGTTGAGACAGTTTCACTTCATTGGTTTATAATTATTTGTCATCGCAAAAATTAGTTTGCTCCGACTTAGGCTGTGCACTTTTTCCATAGCTTCGCCAATTCCCCTGTCAAAAGGGGAGTCTAAAACTGGAGGACTCAGGTTCCCTTCTGTCTGGGCTTTGGACAGGGCGGGCAATAAGCAAGAGTTAAGGGTTTAACCGAGAGTCTCAATTATTGGTCGAGTCGGATTTAAGGGTCCCGGTAAATGCTGATCTGGATGTGTTTTCTCTGCAAGAAAGGTGATTTGGACCTCTGGAAAAGCCCAAGAAATGGCTAGTTGCTGGGCAGTATATGGCGAAGGCCTCGACGAGGGTTTTTTAGCTCTGCTTACAGCGGAGCCTTGTTCTAAATCGACCTTCTGGCAGGGAATCCTCCCCAGCACATCTGGGCACCTTCTACCAAACACTGAGTGTGCAGGGGTGCTTAAGTAGGTTTAACTAAGGGTCCTGGCTACTTAAAAGAGGAAAAATGTGCAAGTTTTTTATCAAACAGGAATGGTGGGTCTGAACATGAGCCTTTTTATCTTATAGAAATATGAGAATCGATATCTGCCCTCTGTTCGTTCATCTCAAGCATTTGATTGTATTACGAGGCCTTTAATTCACAAGACACTCCCTCCCCTTACCGCACATCCATCCAGGGTGGTGACTTTTTTGTGGGCGGCGTTGTTGCTGGCACCTTGACAAAGCTCATGCTCAGGCTCAAGGCCCTCAATGCCATCAGTGGTGAGTGGTGGACGCAAGCATTAAAAAGAAGGAGGTTGCTGGTTTAGAGAGTATATCCCAAGCTTATTTGGCCCAGTAGCCGTGCTTGAAACCCTAAATCTATCTTAAGGCAAGGAACTACAGCCTAGATCCATGTCTGCAAAAACTGCTCTCTTTCCCATTGTTACTCGTATTTGTAGTGACCTCTCTAACAAGCTCTTGAAAGCTCAGCGGCACGCCGCAGAGCTATTGCTGCAGCCACGAAGATTGTCCTAGTACTAGCTCTTTGGAGCTGAAGATTACACGCTCATATGTATGCACTTTCTCACATGCATACCTAATTCTGACAGAGGCTTATTTGATAGGCTTATTCCTTAAACCCCTTAAACTGTCTTCTTGCACTTGCAAGTATAGACAGGTCTTTAAAACTCAGGGTTTGCTGTGAGCACCCGCGCATTGTGTAACGACAAAACCTGCACTTGACCACTTCTTCGCATGTGTGTGGATTCTTGTTGTGCGTTCTTGCAGTGGCTAAAATGAACAAAGCCACCGCGGAGGCCATGCTATGTATCACCCACATCCTACGTCTCGGTGAAGCCCCCAACCTGCCAGTGCCCCTGGATGATGACAGCAGAGACCGCATGATGGTGTGCCTCCAAGTGCTGGCACATCCTGAGGAGGAGGCCGTTAAGGTGGGTAGAATGAGTGTGTGCGTGTTTGGGTGTGGATGTGAATGGATGTGGTGGTGTTGGTTGCACAGGTAGCGTCATGGGCGTAGGTGTCAAATACTTGACGCTTTTGTTGGGTGGTGGCTTCAGCTCATCAGCTTCCAGTAAGTTGGGAGTTGTGGATTTTAAGTCAAGTCTGAAAAAGTACTTAATTGCGACCTGTTAAATCGCAACCTGGTAGGAAGTGCGTCGCAGGTTGAACTGCCAGGCCTTTGCTTTGCCTCGTACTTTGTTGCTTGAGGTGCAGTCCCGAGTACACAAACTTTCTGCCTGACACCGTTTGCTCTCATCACCTGACCCCTGTTGCTTGATGGTCACCTTCTCGTCCCATGCCATCTGAACCCCTCCCTGCAGGTGTGGCTGGAGAGCTGCAAGGACTCCTTCACAGCTCTAACTTCCGAGAAGCAGGTACGGGTAAGGGGAACCATGCATGTCTGCTTCAGGACTTGTGCATGTAGCTCCTTGAACTCCTTTTGTTCGGCACCCACTTCAATGCAGGCTGTCCGCACATCTTTTGGTCGTCCTTGAACACAAAACTAACAGGCTGCACGTCACAAACGCTGTCACACACACAAAATGTACACGGTGGTGGTGACACAGGTTTACACACCTGACGCACACGCACGCACACCACAGGTCCGGGAGGCTGCAGAGCAGAAGAAGGAGGAGGCCAAACTTGCTTGCCAACCGGATGATCTCATAGACTTTGTGCAGCTCAAATCCAAGAAGGGTCTGAGCCAAATCGAGATTGAGGATGAAGTCAGCACAGGTGGGGTGACGATGATGATGGAGAACAGCTCTCCACGCACACAAAACTGTACAAGTGCAGCACACATATGCAACCTTCATATGCGCTCCGTACTCCCGCACATGATGCATGCAAATGCACGCCAGTGCACACACACGCTGACACGCCCCACTATGTTGACCGTGTTCCAGACCTCCAACGAGCAACCGGTCTGGTGGAGTCAGCAGAGTCGGACGCCAAACGCCTGAACAGAGTGCTGCAGCTGACAGGCTTATCAGACCCTGTTTATGCTGAGGCATACGTCACGGTCAGTACAGTGTGCGGAAGTATGATAGGGAAGCTTCCAAGCGTTGCTATAGCCCGATACAGTTTGTTACATGCCACGCATGTGGCGTTGCAGGCAAATATATTGTGTGGATGCTAGGAAAGGTGGACAAAGGGTAGGTAACGTGGTGAAGCTCCTGCAGATAAGGACTCTGTTGTGATGCATTAACCCCACGCGTTATCATAAAATAGGCTAGGAGGCTTTCTTTTAGTGGCGTCGTGGATTGGGAAATTAGGAAGGTGTTGGGCCTGAGCTTGACGTCTTTCCAGGGTGCAGCAGGTTGCACAATTTGCTCACGCAGTGTTGGGAAGCTATTGTGCCTGGACTTTGTACATGTATGCTGTCATATGGTCTGAAAGTTATGCTAGCATGCCTTTCCTAGCAGCGCGCGTGCACACACACACACACACACACACACACACAAACACTCACACACACACACACACACACACACGACAGGTGCACCAGTATGACATCGTGATGGACGTCACCGTCATCAATCGTACAGCTGAAACGCTACAGGTACAGACAAGATCAGATTATTCGCTGTGTTTTCAAGCGTGCAGCGTACGTTGCGAAATAGATTGGTATCAAGGCTTTACATCTACAGACACAGACACTGAAAGCTGTTGCAATGCACTATGGCCTGATCCCCCCCCCAAAATAAACAGCAGGTTTGTGCATCTCTCCAGGGCATCGATTGCTTCTTTTAAATTTGCTCCCGAAAGCACGCATACACTCACGCTCATTCACATGCCACAAATTTACAAACACACACGCTCAATAACACACTTGCCCAATCTCACACTTATTTTTGCCCTGTCTGTGCTTATAGAACCTGTGCTTAGAATTGGCCACAATGGGGGATCTGAAGCTAGTAGAGCGGCCACAAAATTATACCCTGGCTGCTGGCCAGACAAAGGTTGTGCGCGCCAACATTAAGGTAGGTGTAACAAGGAAGGTACAAAGAAAAAACGGGGAAGGTTGCAGATCTCCTGTGCAGTTTTTGTGTGCAGGAATTCAATGCATGAAGTGTTAGATTCAGTCTTTCTAGCAGGCAGGCGCTCCTTTAGGCCAAGCGTGGCCCTGCGCTTCTGGACTCTTAGATCTTAAAGCTTGTTGCATCCTGCTCTGCATCGTTGCGATCGCCATGTAGGCTTGCTTTATCTCTGACTACTTAGAGCATTACTGAGCGTAGCCCAGCCTTCGGGTCTTTTACCCATTAAAAAAAGCCACCGTATAAGCTGTTTGAACTACGGCCACTAACGCAGGTGTCATCGACAGAGACTGGCGTCATTTTTGGCAACATTGTGTATGAGGGCACGGGTTATGCAGAGCGCTCTGTGGTGGTGCTTAACGACATCCACATTGACATCATGGACTACATCTCACCTGCAGTTTGCGCGGACGTGCAATTCAGGTTCGTGGAGGAAATAAGCAGTGAGCTGCATTAAAAATACAGCACTGTCATTAGGATGCTTCGCCCTGTGCATATTTTGGTCCAAATGTTGGCAAGCAAAGAAAGTTGTTGAAGACAAAAATAAGAGTATACCGTACCTTTCTTAAATCACCCCGGGTTAATATCGTTTTTTGCCCTCCGGATTGATGCCGGCATCGTAAAATATATATTTATTCATAGGATCCGGGGTTACCCGGAGTTAGCGAAAATAAAGTTTGATAGGTGAGTTAACAGTGATGAGCGGAGAAGGCCCCTCTGCCCCCCCCGCTCCCCTCCCAGGCCCCGCCCCAGCTCCAGCACCAGCAGCAGCCCCAGCGTCAGCAGAAGCCCCAGCGTCATACATGTGTGGGCACAAGCGCACCAACGCACATGCACACGCACATACATGTGTGGGCACAAGCGCACCAACGCACATGCACACGCGCATACACACAAGTACATGCACACGCACATACACACGCGTACATGCACACGCACATACACACAAGTACATGCACACGCACATACATGTTTGGGCACAAGCGCACCAACGCACATGCACACGCACAAGCGCACCAACGCACATGCACACGCACATGCATGTGTGGGCACAAGCGCACCAACACACATGCACACGCACAAGCGCGCATGTGCACGCATACACACGCTTGTACAGGCACTGGCTGGGCTAAATGCCCACCGGGGTTGGTGCGGGGAAGGCTAAAGTATTTATTTACAGGGTCCGGGGTTACCCGAGGTTACATTTAATATTCCTGAAATTTGGGCACCGGGGTGAGTACGGTAAGGTACGGTACCCCCCTTTTCCCTTGCATACAGTTTACAAGACAGCGTGATTCCTTGTCATCACATCTTTTGACAGTAGGCCCTTGATCGCACCCATTAATTGCAGGAATATGTGGGCTGAATTTGAGTGGGAGAACAAGGTAGCTGTGAACACCACCTTCACTGACTGCAACCCCTTTCTAGACCACATCGTGGCGACGACCAACATGCAGTGCCTAACGCCACCTACAGCCCTTGACGGTAAGACGCTTAACTCGTGTGTGTGTGTGTGAGGGGTGGGGGTGTTTGTGTGTGTGTGGCCTTTGTTTTCATGAGCAGCCAAGCTTGTAATACCTAAGATATACTAGGATTCACGCTAATAGCAAAATTTACATTGCCCCTCTCTTCTTTGTGTCCTCAGGATCTTGTGCTATCCTTTTAAGGTCTTGTGCTCTGTGCTTGTGCATTGCTCCTGCAGGTGACTGTGGGTACTTAGCAGCCAACTTGTACGCAAAGAGTGTGTTTGGCGAGGATGCGCTGGTCAACGTCAGCGTGGAGAAGCAATCAGACGGACGGCTAGCAGGTTACATTCGAATTCGCTCCAAGACGCAGGGCATTGCGCTTTCTCTTGGAGACAAGATCACTTTGAAGCAAAAGGCTTGATTCGCTTCCTCCTCCTGCTCGTCAATTCTGTTGTTCTGTGTCGGCTTGCAAAATAAAGTCTTGGTGGTACTTAGCTTGCAATGTATATTTTTTAGCAACTATTTTGGGGCACAGGCTAGGAAGCTGAGTCAATTAAGTAACTTTGGTTATGAGATACCTAAGAAGCAATATGATCAAGGTGACGCTAAATGTGAGATGCAATGCAGCCCCTGTCGTTTTCTCGAAATTTCTGTCAACAATGCGCCTCTCCCAACCCCCACTACGGCACGTCCAGGCCAAGCCGACTGCCATACAACAAATTATCTGAGGTGGATCTCCGGTAAGAGAGCATCCAAATGCTCTTCTTTGCTGCTGTTCCAAAATTAAGAGGAGGCAAACTCCCTGCATATTCAATGAGATAATTTTAGTTGGAACCTTCAGGATAAGAACTCCAGCAAGTTTACACAGTTCCGCAACCTCAAGTTTGTCACGACGAATTTTGGTACCAGCTCAAGCATGGATTGCAGGTATTAGCTATCGTCCATGCCATTGATTTGGTGTGGCAAGTTACCTAAAAGCAAGGCGTTTGGAGGTGAGCTCAGGTACGAATTGGTTACAATTACAGAGCACAAGATTGAAAGTTTACAACAGCCTGAGAGAGGAAGACAGAAATCAGTGGAATACACGTATTCATTCCCCAGACGTGCCCTTTTCCAGTAATATTATCAACTCTCATCAGGAGCCGGTTTCAGGCCTAGCCTGCAACCCTCTTGATCCCCATTGGTTTTTCCCTCCTTTTCGCGGTGGAGGAGCTTTACGGTACTCGGTACCAAAGTGGCTCCTTGTCCTTGATTAATGTGGGGAGTGGCTTTCACTGCCTGCGTAGTTTTTTCCTTTTTTTCTTTTTACACGTGCAGGTTCAGCAGTAGGTCCATGGCTAATTCGTTGACCACAACGCGAACAAATGAGTAGCCCACTACTCAATACTCATGTGGGACTCCCAATTAGTGTTTCCACCCAGTAGTGTCCTGATTGCCAGTTTTCTTCAGACTTCCAAAGAACTGGCTGCCACAACGAACACTTTTATCCATACCGAAACTTTGCTCACTACCAAACGTCATACAATCACTCCACGCAGTCCTGCAGTCTTCCCTAATCTATTGCTTGCGCTGAATATGTTCATAATTTACAACAAAATAATTGCAGTCCTGCTCTCTGCTTCACCGGAATATTTTTACAAGGCATACTAATGCATCATTGAAGGGGAGCTAGGTCTTAAAAAAGGCGCAACTTTTAGATTTAATGTAAAGACACGCTGTGCTTCAGATTTTGCACAGTACGCGTTGATTACTAGCAGGCAGCTGCTTTCTCCTCAATGAGCAGGTCAATTGCCCAAATGACGCAGCTGCATCGTCAGGAAGGATTCCCTGAAACGATTGTGCAGACTGGCTCTTATTTTGGCTTTCACTAATAATCTCTTCATGGCAATTATTTCTGGTCACTTCCTGGCTTCCAGTCGTCAGACCTGCACCAAAAAGAGGAATAAATGTACTTATGACCTTCCTCACAACACAGTGCTTGGTTCAGCAGTGGGGGAGTTAAGTGTACCTCCTGGGGGGGGACTTTATTGTTGGCAGTATACTGAGTCTCACAGTCTCATTGAGACCGCATAATGTTTTTCATTTGCCCCTCTTCGCTGTGCCAAATAGCGCTGGTCAATCAGTGCCTGGTAATTCGCTATAACGTACCTGCCCCACTCTGCACAGGTGCCTGTGCAGGTCCCTGCTGGTGCTGGTGCTGCTGGTGCTGCTGCTCCTCTTTCGTTTGAGCCGCTTGCTTCTGTGACAAGCCATTCACGCCCAGCAAACTCGCCTGCGTGCGCTTTAAGCGAGAAAACTCCTTTCTCGTCCATTCTTCCAACCTGTAGCAGCAAATGCATGCCATTTTTATATTACAATGCATTTCTAAGAGGTTTATAAATGCTTACACACCTGTCAGGTTAGGAGATATATGAGAGATTACAATGCTTTTCTAATAGGTTTATAATGCTTACACACCTGTCAGGATAGGAGATGGATGAGGAGAACCTAGAATAATCACCCATGCTCCACCTGTCATGTGAAGAGGCAGAGGAGCGCATCACTGTTTGTCTGTGTGTTGCACAACCACTAATAACAAAATTGGCCCCAGAAATACACAGCCCCATGCACAATTGACGCTACAGACTTTGCAGAATGGGATCCCGTTACACAGAAAACCTTGCATTAAAACCGCAATTTATTTGGTATTCTTGCTTGATCAAGCATGGAATCATGCTTACCTCTCAATCAACACTCGATAAGCACTGGTATGCGCAACCAGCTGAAGCAATTCAGGCTGTATGTTGGTGCCTTCAAGCAGGCTGAAGCCCCCACAAATGATGTCTGCGAACAAATGTTTCAGGTTTTGTACAAAACAATGGGGCTGAGCCCCTCATGTGTTGTGGCCAGGCCTGTGAAGTTGGTTTTTGGACCGTAATTACGGTACCGACCGTAATCACCCCGTACTGTACGGTCCAAATTACGGTCAGTCATAATTATGGTGTCATCTGACCCGTACAAGACGGTGCCACCGTACAGTACAACTTTGACCGCAATTTGGCCGTTTGGCTCCAAAACATTTCTTTCCTTTTTGCAACAATTGTTTACGAATAAAACACATTATAAATCAGCAAGCCTGTACTGCGTCCGGCTTTAATTTCATGCAATTCACTGCTAGGCCTTTTCCTTGAGCTGATGATGCAGCCCCAACCCAGCCTCAGGGTCGTTCAGGGAAGCATTTTGTGGCGTATACACGTGAGAGAAGCATGCTGGAGACGGAAAATAGGGGGAAATAGGTGGTTTCGGGGCGGAGAGGCCTTTCTGAGGCCATTTTGGCAGTGCCAGCTTGGCACCGTACCATATACAGTGCAGTAAACCATTGTAAATACGGTAGATCAAGGTCCTTTAAAATTGTGATTACGTACAGTAATAAGCGTACCGTACCGTACACCGTACACAGTGCACAGGCCAGTTTGTGGCTGCTGGTCAAGCATAGGCGCTGAAGCTAAGTGGCATTAAATCGGCTAGAGCTAAATAAACAAGGAAAGGCGTTGCTACGGACCAGAGACTTTATCCACAGGGCCAAGAATAATTCGGTTAATGCTTATATCACCGTATTAACCCCAAACTTATCTTCATCTTGCTCATTTGGGGGTGCATTAATGACGACGAATGCTTCAGAAGGTAAGTTGTGCTTTTCTTACTCATAATTGCATAATTGTAACAGCAAAATGTGCGCCTCGTCAAAATTACCATCCTATTCGCACGCCCTTCACATTTTCTTCTTGCCACGGCTTTTTTCCACTATGAAGGACATAATTTTGACCTTCTCTCTCACAGGCACTTGTTGATCACGCGCTTTGGCTGGGCAATAAACGGTTTTTATGCCCTGTTCCTCTGAATGCAATGCAATCACTCACCGGCAGCTTTTTCGTTCAGGGGCTGGAGCACGCTGACCATCCATTGCCTGCACAGTGGAAGAACAGCTTGCTTTTCCAATAAAACCTCCCAAGATGTGCAACTCTTACTGCTTCATCTCAAAGATTAGCGCTGAAAGATACGGCGTTTTGTAAATTGACGTACTGATGAGGTACACGGAAATCACACTCTATACTATTTGAGCGAGATTGATGGCAATGACTTCTGTCAAATATGCACCTGTATGCTGCAGCCTCAGGTCCATCCGGCGTAGCGTACAGGGCCTTTTGGAATCCCTCTCTCGTTCCATCTGTATGTGCTCAGGGTGCGAGACACAATGCATCAATACTGGGCTAAATTTCTATTATTAATAATAGCTGGACTGATTTCTGGAGGGGGTACTTAATCCATTGCTGAAGAAGAAAGTTGAAAAAATAATTGAGAAAAAGAGAAAGTAAAAAAGCTTTTTATCACACTGAAAATGCCATGCCATAGAATGTACACAGAAACTGCCATCTCTGGCAGGGCACATACGTCTTGATTCACGAACTTTCTTTTATTATCAATTCTGCTGTGCTGCTGCTAAGGCCTCGCTGGACAAGGGGGAGCTATGCCTTAGCAGAGTCCTTGCGCTGCTCCACTGCATGTCTCAAATCAAATCCTTATAGTGTTGTTTGAGCCTCATGCACAGGTCTTCTGGCTTTTAAGCGTACCAGGTAGGGCTACCTACCCTGAGAGGCTAGCTTCACTGAAAGTTTAGGGCCCTTAAACATTTCTCTGACTCTGACTCCCCTGAGTTTAGTCCTGGAAATAACTCATTTGGTCGGAAGCGCTTTGGGTTTCTTTTTTGCGTCGTCGAGTGAAGGATGACGACAAGACTACGTACACAATTCAAGCGTGGTCCTTTTATCTCCTTTTGGCAATTTTGCGGCAAACAAGGAGGGTCGAACAGGAGGGCTCAAAGCGGCGACAACTTGCAGAGGTTACTGCATCAATTCAAACTTGACTCCGTCGTGATTCGGTACAGTTCTCATGCACGTCATTTTTGTGGCTGCACGGACCTACGGGGAAGGATATTTTGGTCGCCGCCTTTTTCATGCAATTTACTACTGCACTATATTATCTTTTAACGAGCCTTCACACACTCTGGTTGCTCTCTGCAGTGGAAAGTGCTCAAAACAAGGATAGCTTGGCAGCATATCCATGCTGCTGCTGCTGCTGCTTCCAGCATGCAAGGGCGTAAGCAGCAATCTATCAGAAGCACACAAGCAGACACATGATGTTGGAACGGGAAGCAGCAGACTTGAAGACAGGCACTGGCAAACAAATAAGGTGCAGAGAATTGGTGCTTGCATGCTGGTGTTGCTAGAACACTGCTTGCTTGCTAAGTTAGAAAACATTCCAGGACCTCATGCTGATTCCAGCATTTTTTAAACAGGTCGCATTAATTAAAAATCAGATATCAGGATGGGAAAGGGTGCAGAAAGACTTGAAGACACGTACCGGCAATACTAGTGGGCCATGCAAGGCAGCGTGCATCAAATCTAAAGGCTCACTTGCACTCGGACATTACAAAGCAGTTCATACAAGAACTCCTGATGGACTGTAAAACGATGCAGTTGCAGACATTATTGATGCTGCGGACATTTGCTTATAAGAAAGCTCCGAGCAAGAACGTTAATGTACAGTCAGTAGCAATTATGTTGCCAGTTTGATCCCGAATAACTATAAAAGGCACAAAACCAAGTCAGTCGCAGGACCCGGAATTTTAGCAGGCCCCCCAGGGCCCTTCTATGCACTGAATTCCGAATATATTACTACCGGTTTATGGGATAAACTATATCATCATTATACCATAGCCTCGCACCCGGTGTATGCTGCATCCAACACGCGGTGTAGGCAGATTTTGTGGCAGTTGCGCACGCCAACAGAGGGCCTGAATACGTCAGATACATGGCCAAAGCCAAAAGATGGGTTGAAGCAAATGGAATCAAGCGCCAAGTTGAATTCATCTGCTCGGTGTATTTTAACAAATTAACTAATTCACCCGCCAGTTCAAACGACAGTACCTTGTATCATGTACCATGCATGCATCCACACCCTTCATTATGAAAAGGCTTCCAAAGCATCACATTTTGTACAACTAGGTGTGCCTGCGTTGGCTAACTTTGATCCGCTTCTGCATGTGTACGACCTCCAATTGACTGCTGCAGTTTGATTGGGTACCAATTTCCACCTGGATGGTACCTTTTTACTTAGGCTAACCCCTTGCAGATCCTGATAACTTTATTTCTATTGTAATACGACTGCACATCCTGCATCCTGGCACACCAAGCCGAAGAGGATCTCCATCAGGCTATGCCAGCGTGTAAAAGGTAGGTTGCATGCACTACGACACAACACAGATACCAAGTTACCAAAGAGGGTGCACATGTGGTAAGCAACGTCCATACTAAGGCATCTTTCCGGTGTCTGCTTACCATACAAGTCACGAAGCTGCATAAAGAGAAAGTTGCAGGAAAAACAGATTAGGTAGTATCTGCTTGTTTGCCTAATAACTTTACAATCAGCGTGTGGCGTGCAAATGCGTTCATGTTGTGTTTGGGTGCTTTTGCGTGTCTGTGTGTATGTGTATCTGTTGTGCGTGTGTGTGCAATTGTCTACGTGTGCGCGCGTATGCTTGTGTAATTGTCTACTTGTGTGTGCAAATGTAAGTGTGTACGTGTGTATGTGTGAGTATGTGCGTCAGTGGATTTCTGTGTATACGTGCCTGCGCATTAATCCGATCAATGCGAGCTCGCCTCTGCTCCGACTTCTGACTATTGTAGTAGGTAAAGATATAGCCCACTAGGGCAGCGTATATGGATGAACCTGGTACCATAAAGCGAACGTTAAATGGGCAGTAAAGTAAGGGCAAATATAGTGTGTATGTGTGTGTGTGTGAGTTTGTGTGCGTGTGTGTGTGTGTGTGTGCGTGCGTGTGTGAGTATGTTTGTGTTTGTGTGTGTGAGTATGTTTGTGTGTGTGTGTGCGTGTGTGTGTGTTTGTGTTTGTGTGTGTGTATGTGTGTGTGTGTGTGTGTTTGTGTTTGTGTTTGTGTGTGTGTGAGTGTATATGTGTGCGTGCATGCGCGTGCGTGTGTGTGTGTGTACCTTGTGCCATTTGTGACTAGATCAAACCTTTTGTAGACACCATTATTTCATTATTTATACAATAATCAATTGGTAACAACCAAGAATTAGACAGAAGGAGATATGGCTTCCACCAAAAAGCCAACAGCCGGATTTCTTGGGTTGGGGATCATGGTGGGTGGTGATGTTTCTGTTTATTGTGCTTGGTGTACAGCGCATTGGGCAGTTTGCATGACTGCGTTTGCACATGTGGATGGACAGTGTTTGTCTATACTGCATGCTTGTGCAGTGAAAGAAAGCGCTGTAACCGCATGCTTGTGCAGTGATATGCAGCATGTTGCAGGAATACTGGTTGCGTACAAGTCTGAGTCCAGCTTCACACTGCTGCGACTGCGTTCCACCAGATGAAACTCTCAGACCATCTTTGGTGGTGCGGGCTCGCCTGTTTCCTTGCTTGCATGACTGGAAAATCCAGGGAACGGCAATGGCCCGGAACCTCTTACAGTCTGGACTGTTTGAAGATGTTGTGGTTTGGAACCGGTCAAGTACTAAGGTAAGAGGAATCCCATCAGGTGATATTGCTTCAGATGGTATCCTAGAAACACAGGTTCGTAAGGATGCGCAGCACGTTTCATTTGTACAGAATTAGCAGCACAAGCGTGCAGCCAGATCTCCGATATCATGAATTACAATTGGTCAAGCCAGGGTACAGAGCACAGCCTTTACCGGACAATTATTGAGGTGCTCCTGTCCCTCTCCTGGGCTCGTCTGCTTGCAATTTTGGGATCCAGGGCGTGTGTTCACAAGCTGTCAGCGTTGTGAGACCTTCTTGCCAAGTTAGGACACAAGTGCATTGGTGTTCTTATTACCAGACAGCTTTCAAGTGCAATTCCATAGATTATCAAAAATGCCCTGCCATTGAAATTTTGGGCTTAACTTGTACGCCCACCCCCTTAAGAAATATAGGCTTTCTTTATCTTGAGTACAGATTTGTCGATGGTGTATGATGTGCGTTTACATGTTATGTTTGATATTAAGTTATTGAATGTGACTGAGTGACTTGGTGAATATGTTTTGACCCAGGCCAGGAACATGCTGTAGCACCTCCTTGTGTGCAAGAGCGCAGCCAGCTGTCGCTAGGAGGAGCTGTAACATTACTACTACCGTGTCCATTGCTCGGCAGGGATATCTCTACCGCACACTGGCCACCTATTGGCTCCAATTGTGTGCACAGGGTGCTTAAATAACTCAACAGACCTCTGCCTTGGGGCAGGTTGCAGGTTGGGAGAAGAGCTCTCACAGGCAGTATGTCTTCATCCTGGCTAAACATGCTTGCTTGCTTACTTTCCTCGTGTATCTCTACTAATTTCTTTAAGTATGCAGTATTTGGACACTCCTGTATGTACTAAACTTTAAATCGGTATAGGTTTTTGCATTGTGATACAGGATGAGGGTGGACGCACCACGTTGCTCTGAAGTGCCTCAAGCTTTATATAGCTGGTGTGCGGTGAAAAATTGGGAACAGTGCAGCCAGGGGAGCTGGCTATAGTTGCCGGAAATCATTTAGCCTGTCACTTGGGTGAGTGACCTCCTGGTACGCGTGCTCTTTATCAACTCACACGTCACTCCCTTCTCTTCCCAGTGTGAGGAGCTAGCTAAAGAGGGCGCTAAGATAGCGGCAACTCCGGCTGCTGTGGTGGCACAAAGCGACTGCACGTATGCTGTTCTTGCTGACCCTGCTGCTGCTTTAGAGGTGCGTGGAATCGCGCGATGTGCAATGAGGATCGGCTATGCTTAGTTGAGGCCTGGCTACTTGAGCATAATAGGCAAATTTGAATAACGCTTAATCAATCCTTTCTTCAAATCCATTGGGCCTGCTTTTGCTTTCAAGTCTTTGTTTGATACGCAGGTATGCAAACTTTGAATTGCGGCGTTGTGGCAAGTAGTGTGTTTCTAACAAAGGCACTTTCACAAAAGCTCTGCCTTGTGCTATCTGAATACCTGGTCTCCTTTTGAGCAGGTCGTGTTTGGTGCCAACGGCGTACTGGAAGGCATCACTCCTTCCAAAGGATACATAGACATGAGCACAGTGGATGAGGAAACGAGCAAGCAAATTTCAGCGGCTGTGACGGCAAAGGGAGGGCGTTTTTTGGAGGTATCGCCAAGAAAGAGAATTCGATTAAGAATTGCGATAGATGATTCAACAATCATTGTGCCTGCCTTTACAACTGAAGCTGAACAGTCGGCCTTCGCCGACGACATGTCATGCCAACATGCTGATGACTCACAAATACTCAGTCAAGCTTAATCTTTTCTAACTTCTTACTGCTCAAGTACTCCTGCTCAGGCTTGTTAAAACTCTTAGGACTTGTGAAAATAGTGGCATAAGCTGTTCAATTTGCTGCTGCACAGGCCCCTGTGTCAGGCAGCAAGCAGCCTGCTATCAACGCGCAACTGATCATCCTTGCCGCTGGTGACCAGGTGAGGGCTGAGAACATTGTTGTATGACAGACGGCAAATCTACGGATTGGAGTAAATTTATCAGACTAGTAGATGAGCTGACACTTTTGAGGCCAACACTGTAGCCTAGCTTTGGAGCCTGTATGCGTGACTTTTCTTGAATGCACAGTCTTTCTCTGATCCCACTAATTCTTCTCGAGCAACTCTTGCCTGTTTCACCTAGAGCTACAATTTGTGAGGGCTTGTGCAACACTCATCCCGGAAATTCCTCTCTAGTGCTTCATATGTTATACTGTTATACTGCTGCTCCAAGCTGCGTCACACTCTCCACGCAGGGCCTGTTTGACGAGGCTTCGCCTGCGTTTGCAAAAATGGGCAAGCGGAGCCTCTTTTTGGGAGAAGTGGGCGCGGGTGCTCGAATGAAGCTTGTGGTAAATATGATCATGGTGGGTTTTGGTCGGCGCATCAGCTTTTCTGTTGCTGCTGCCTTGTTACAAGCTACATCTGTACCCTGCAAATGAGGGAAGGACTATTGCAAGCTTGTTTGAGGTCCTTACACCTCGTTCCTTATAAAGCGAGAAAGCCTCTTTTTGTACATACCCCAAGCCATGTGCCCTTACAAGAGAGTTTATTTAGAGCATCAGAAGGGATCATCCTGCCGGATTTGAAGCTGGAAATTCTTGCTCCGCACAGATGAGAGCCAATGCCAATTAAATTCAGAGTTTAAAATCCTGAGGGGCCCAACAATTGCTGAGGGGGTCAAACATGTTTGTAATATGTACCAGTGATATACTGCATGTAAAGCATAGTTGGTGCATACTAGTGTTGCTTTACCTGTAGATTGTTGATTAGGTGGCTCAAATTGAAAGCAATTTAGTCGCTGGCAGCCATTTTATGCTTGTCCAGTTACAGGCACGTTTTCGTAGTTCGATGTGGCACTCAATTATGCATGATGCCTAAAACTTTCTATGTGCGTTGTGTTGCGTTTAGGGCTGTATGATGGACACATTCTGCGAAGGGATGAGCCTGGCTGAAGGAGCAGGGTTATCACAGCCTGATCTTTTGGAAGTCCTCGGATTAGGTGCCATGGCTTGCCCCATGTTTGCTCAAAAGGGTCCCACCATTCAAGCCAAGAACTACCCTACAGCTTTTCCCCTCAAGCACCAGCAAAAAGACTTGCGTTATGCCCTTGAACTCGGGTAGGTTCTGCCCTACACACTTCAGACAAGCATTTGATGTGCCTATCAAATCACTGCCACACAGCCTAAGACTCGGCATATCCAATAAATGTTGTTGCTTTTGCTACCAGTAGTATGTGACGTACTCACTTGAATCTAATCTGCATCTTTCAGCAGTGCGCCAAGTGTCAAATGTTTACGTTTTCTTGTTGCACTGAACTTATATGTGTTCACAGGGAGAGGCTCGGCCAGCCACTACCCGTGGCAGCTGCTGCTAATGAAAAATACAAAGAGGCAATGCAAATGGGACATGGCGAAAAAGATTTTGCTGCAGTAAACGAAGCTATTATGAAGAAGCCGTAAAACTGGGTTCTTACGATTCTCTTTTCAGTTTGCCTTGTCTTCCAGCGAGACTGCCCCGTGATTAATTTCTTGCACTGTTAATGGTCATCTATCAGGCTTTGCCAATGCTGCTTTTTGTAAGTCACAACCATGACAGCCTGAAATCGTGCAACGTGTTGTAGTGGCAAGTTCACTGGGACAATAGCATTTTGGCAGAGGGGGCTAACGGAGAAAATGCCTGAAATTGCGCCTTTTTGCATTCTGAAGGCAGCCACTCACAGCCACTTCATCCGATCGACACCATTTTAGTACCAAAGTGCAGCTGGCTTTTTGAGAGCTACCTGAGCACGTGCCCAATTTTATGTGGGTCACTTTGCGTGCTGAGAGAATAGACTGTATTAAGCACAAACGGTGCATGTAAACCCTAATGTGGTGATTCCCATGGGAAAATGGCTCAATTGGTTACGATTGGTTACAATGGGGGGTGACCTTCAGCCAGGTTGTTTGGCTGATCGGCTGCTGACTGGTCTCGGCCAGCCACAAATAAATCCATAAGCTCAGAAAGAAAAAGAAAAGTCTATTGTTCTGCTGAGAAAGGAAATCATGAACAAGTTAGTTGTTGACCTGTTGCAGCAAAAAGGGTTGGGCTGCTGAAAAGTTTTCCAAAAAAGGTGAAAACAGAAAGGAAAAATGTTTCCTCAGCTCACAAACTCGATGGTCTTGGCAAATTAAAAGAGCATGCATGCACCTCGTTCTGAACATGTTCATCTTCACCAGGACATTGGTCACATACGCAAGAACCATCTTCATGCCACGCTGCTGCCTCAACTTTCAAAGTATGCGCACGCAAGCGGAACCTACTCATATTGCGCATAACATGTTTGGACAGATTAAGATGGAGATACCTTGGTACATTAATCGGCATACGCTCATTTCTAGAAAAAGGGATGGCAAACCAAGAATGATAGGTGGCCAGTTTGTTGTTGTGCGTGTTGGGGTCCACCAACTCAGCGTCTCTCCAAACACCTCTCATCCTATGCTTCAAATTTGCAGTAAACTCTAGCATGGTAATAGCATGTCCAGTTTGAACAGCTCGTACATACAATTCACACCCACACAGTCCCTGAAAAGCGCTCAGAAATTGAGCTGTCCAGCAGGCACTTGAACGAGGCTGTAAATTGAGATCAGCCTGGACTACCCTCCGCAAAGTGTCACAATTGGTATTAAGCATACTATTGAAAAGCTTGACAGCTGACCGAAACCAGTAGAACTGCAACGGTTCATGTCCACATTCTCGGAGTACAGCCCAATTAGTGGTAGACTGCTTCACACATAACGTGCCCTTCAGAAAATGCAAATGGAGCGTAGACAGCAAGCTAGAGAACTCCCTGCCTGCCTGCAAGAAACCAATACCCCATACTTGACTACCATACATGCCAGCAGGAATAACATACGTCTTAGCGAGCCACAAAGAAGTGTGTGGCCTGTCTACCAAAGCGTGTTCACGCACAAATCTACGTATCCTATAGGCAGAGGCAAGAAAAGGACGGGCCGCGTGTTCAGCAGACTTAGCCATGTTCAAGGTCCTGTAGAAAACCATGCCCAAATACCTAAAAGAATCTTTGTGATGAAGGGTGGCACCGCCAACATCAAAAACAGGAACACTTTCACCCGCGGAGTTGAAGTGCACAACTTCGGACTTGGAAGTGTTGACTATTAGATGTTTATTCCTGGCATACACAGCCAACCGACTCAGCATGATGTGCATATCACGGGGCTCGTTAGTCAGCAAAGTCAGATCATCTGCATACAGCATGTGTGAGACGTGCACACTTGCGGTTCCGGTGATAGCACCTGATACACCCTCATCAATGTCGTTAATATCGTTAATATAAAGGGAAAAAAGCAGAGGAGACAGGGGGCAACCTTGTTTAACCCCACGAGTCGGATGCACACAGGAAAAGGCACAAATCCTCATAAAACACCAACCACTCAGCCGTTTTCTTCCATTTTTGTTGCAGTGATTTTTTTTTCTAATAAGCCATTATAAACCATTAAAAATATTCCAGATTGATGCAGTGGGTGAGTTGGTATGAAGAATTTGTGGTAAAAAATGGCCTGCACGCCACAGCTAATTAAGCACATGCCCCCAAATTATAAAGCTAGAATTTACATCTCCATAGATGTACACACATTTTTATATTATGAAGAATGCCACGGAGAAGGACAGCACAAAGATAGGAGCTTCGACGCTTCGACAAGTATCCAATCCCTTTTTAGATGATCCTTGTCACAAGGTGGCATTCACACTTCAAAACCTAAGGTAAGGTTACATCGCTATATATGCCTCAGGGGGCATCCGAACGGAAGCTCGAATAAAAGCCCTCAAAACCTACATCTTATTACTCAGAGAGGAGTCAAGAAGCTTGCCTCTAAGCTCAAAAGTGCTCTCTGATAATTAGCTATGCAATAAGTGGGCTGCTAAATTTGTCCAAACTAGGTGCATTCTTTCCAGTTTAGTTACTAACTTCGAACGGAGGAGAGCACTTCAGGCCAAGCCTGCCCGCAACCCTCCGGATCACACACCCATCAAAAGGACCGTGTCCAGTACCAGTGCTTGCGTATAAACACCTTTTTTTGTCGTTAAATGTGGGCAGCAGTCTGGCAGCACTATTCGGCCAGTGAATGACACCAACTGGTATGACGAGCTAGTTAGCTTTGGCACCAAACAAAGGGGAAAGAGAAGTAGAGTTACAAAATTGGAGAGAAGGCGGTCAGTTCCAACAAGTTATCACAGGTAAAAATCTTGTCATCGATCCTGGACGAAGCTTCATAGCATAATGTTGCCATAAGGAGTGATAATGTGAACAACTTCAACGAGCGCTTGCACGCAACCACACAAGTCGGCAATGTGTTTCCCCTTTCAATTAGCCTCAAAACTTCTGAGCAACGCAGCCCCAGCCAAACAATGTGTGTGTAACACACTTACTACTCCAGCCGTTCAGGTGAGGTGAGGTGCTGCTGGTGCTGGTGCTGATGCCTGAAGGCCATGACTTCTTTTAGAGCTAAACTGCGCAGCTCATCATCGATTGCAGCTGGAGAGGGCGGCGTGTTTTCTGTGTCCCGCCCCTGCTTCCTAGTCGAGGAGGGCCTGCTGCTCCTGTCACTACTGCTCAATTTGCTTGGAGGAGTCCTGTTCGTAGACGTATATAAATGTTCTAAGGCCTGGCGTGCAGCCCCATCAGACTTGTTGCTGCTCGGCTTTGCTTGGGAGGGTGATTCGCGCAGGCCCTGCCACTGCGGACGGGCCTGCATGATGGAAATGAGTACGAAACGAAATTGAACACTGAAATCTTCCACAGAAGAAAAGGTTCGAAGGAACAAAATTGAAAGCACTGCCATTTCCATAGTCATAAATTACTTTAGTAGTAGCCGTAAATTGGCAAGGGAGGTGCTGCTTTAAAGGTGTATAATGTATATTGACAGCAATCAAGTCACACTGAATTATGTAATCGCACTGTGATTTATGTAATCGCATAAGGCTTCCCTTGCCAACATGAAAGCAACAAAGTGCATTCCTATAATTGAATCCGCACTCGCTAGACCTTGTCTGCTTTTTCCCTTACACAATAGAATCTAAGAGGCAAGAAACGATATTGCGTGAAATGCAGACATGAGTAAACAATTGATGCATATGAGCTTGCCAGTTCACCACTTCTTTGAACTTCTTCTGGTGGCAACGATACAGCGATAAAGGTCAAACAAGACTTACGGCATGTCCCCACCTGCTCTTTGGCTACTGCAGCTTCACGCCGTTGTGTGACCTTAACGCCCATTTTCTGTGCAGCCCCCAGATCCTGTGTGTGAGAGTGTGTTTGGAATTTTGTTGCAGCATTTGATGAGATTTTGCACTGGTCACCGTAGACTAAAAGACCTCTGATAAGAGGCACTTTCTGTACAGTTGTCTCATAGGCAAATTCAAAACGCATCTGAGTGTGCCTGACTTCCGCGTGGGGACATGTTTTCTATCGCAGTTGGAAAAGTGCCTTTCACTTCAAGGGACTCTGTATGTGTTGAACGCCCTGTCTACTAGAGAAACCCATGAACACGTCCACCACTATATTCTAAAACATTATGTGCTTGCGACTAGATACCTGCTTGGTTCGCCACAAATCTTGGTCCATACTAACAAGCTGTTGTCTGAGCTCTGTGACCTGGGTTGCAAGTTGTAAAAAAGTTTGTGTTTTTTACACAAATGTCCATCACAAAGCGAGTAAACGGTTGTAGTAGCCTGTTTGTGTTTGGGCTGCCGTGTGAGTACCTTGCTTTCTGTCAGCAAGATCAGGGAACGGAACTTTGGGCAAACATCTATGAAAGTTGAGCAAATGTAATTACTACAGGGAGACAAAGGGAAGCAATGGAGGCCATCGCAAAAGTTAAAAGCTAAGCATAGCGTAGGTAAGGTGTTGATAGTGACCAAGATGAACTAAAGTCCTCCCATTACAGCACACAATTTGTTGAATTAACAGGCAGCTTGTGCACCCTTTTAATATTCCACGCAGACCAGGACATGCACACATGTGCACACACAATACACAAGCGCGCGTGTTCAGACACATACACCCACAAAGGCACGCACACATAAACACACACACATACATACATACACACACTCACACACATGCACACAAACGCACACGTACACACACATACAAACACATACAGACACATACACACACAGACACACATGCAACACGCCCCAGGGCCGGTACCCCACTAATATCCGAACCTGTTGTGCGAGGCGCTTGTTATCTGCAATGAGCGTGAGCGCGTGAGAGGATCGGTTGTCGCACTGCTGCTGCAGGTGGGCCTTGTCGGCAGATACAGAGGCCAGCTCTGCTTGTAGTGCCCTGTTTGCTGCTTTGGTGCTGTCCAATTCCTGCCATGTACATTTTTTTAAGTAGCAACATGTGGTGCTGGCCCCAACTTGGTTGGGAGCTGGGTGAAAGATAGCCAGTGATGAGAACATGATGAAATGCCAACTCCATAATCCTTGTTCGAATCCACACCTCTGCATCAAACAAATGAGCACAGTGCGTCCTGACCTTAATCAGGCGGTATGTCATGACATTGATTGAATGGGTGCTGCACCTTTGGGCTGTGTTGTTGCTTTGAGCGTTGCATTGGATGGTCAAGCACATCAGCAAATTGTTTTCCTGTTATGTCAATCCCAAATCCAAATCAAAAAGGATTAATATCCAGCTTGCCTGCTCAGGTTCTCTGGTTCTAGCCAGGTCACTCAAGGTATTCCACCACCCACCCGTGCAAGTGCCCCTACCTCCTTCCCTTTTCACTGCCCTGATCACCAATTGTATGGTACAACGTGTTTTAGAAAGTAAGTGTGTAGAACGTTTGTTACAGGATGCACTTTCCCGAACGCCTCTTGCCTGCACTGAGCCACCATCAGTATCCAAAGCATGAAGCATGACACTTATGCTTCCCCGGTAATTCACTGCCCTAATCACAGTAAACGCCTGTTGCCATTCCTGATTGCAGCTACAATCACCAGCAGCATTCAACAAGACATATACCCGTCATCCACCTTGATAAACGCCTCTGCCTCCTCCTTTCCGAGGCCCAGGTGCTTCCTCACTTCGTCCACCTTTGCATCTGCATGCATGCCACGAGGATGAAGTGGCGGAGGAGAAGTAAGTCTTTCTACACCTGTCCCTTTATGTCAGCCATATGAGCAAGCAATCACGTCACAGAAACTTCCCGTGGAAACAAGCTCTGTTCCACACCTCTCACAGCCTCTTTCCTGCCTTACAAAGCCCTCCTTCACCAACACCCTACATTCGCAGTTGTTGTGTGATGCTTAGCCAAAGTTGCTGCTATGACACCAAGGCAATGACACCAAAGTGCACACACACACACGCACACAGAGGCACACACACACACACTCACTCGTAGTATGGCTGACGTGCACTGTCTTCCGGAGCTCGCTCTTCAGAACCAAGTTATCCTCCAGCAGCTGCAGTCATGGGAGTGGTTGGATTGTTGTTGCAAAGAAACAAAGGGGCGAGGAACGTGCGCAATATTGCAGCATTGCCATTTCTATTAAACAGACAGCATAAATAATCAGGTTGATACTTAAGAAGGGAGACGGAAGCGATGGGACATGTGTTAGAGTAGAGGTATGCCATAATGCCGTATATTTAATAAAAACTCCCATCTTTTTGTCTATATTAAGGCTCCGGACATCCCACGGTTCAACGGGCTCATAATCGTGCAGCCACGTGCGCAAGCGCATGCAAGCGCATGCAAACACAAATGCTCACACACACGCACAAACGCGCACACACACATACAAGAAGACATGCAAACACACATCTTCACAAGTGCAATTGCGTGAGCAAACAAACACACACCTGCTGCATTCGACCCATGGCCGCCTCGTGTGCAGCAGCTGCGGCAAGCTGCTGCTCGTGCCCCTGCTCCCTGGCTTGCTGGAGCTGCTGCTCAAGCCAGTGAGCCCTCGCACAAGCTTCGTCTACCGCATTTTGCAGCGCAGGCACGCAGCACTCTACATGCTCCTTGGTTCGGTCCTGTATGTGTTTGTGCGTGTATGTGTGTATGAATGAGTGTGAGTGCATGAGTTGCAATCTTACACCCACTGAGTGGTTAAGCCCGTGTGGTAGATGTGTAGAACTGGCTGGACCAGTTAACGTGTACACTGTACACTGTGTGCGACCGTAGTACCTAGTATTAGACATCTCCCTGCAAATTCTCCCTGGATCAAACATAGCCTGTATATTGTACGAAATTTTCATGAGCACGTGTGTTTTTCCTGATTTGGTACATTAGGTAGCTGTACAAGAGCTTGTCATTAATTAAGACCCGTCTTCACGTCTTACAATACAAGACAAGCCTTCAGCCTTATAATCAGGGCTGTAAATATATGACTTTATGCGTTTTTACAGTTTTATATTTATGCATACATGTAGGATTTATCTAAACCATATACACGAAAAAATGGCTTATTTAGATACGCCGTATATATGGCACCGTACATGAAATTTCCAGACCGTAATTGTTTCCGTATGACTGTTCATGGGCTTTGACCGACCGTATATATATACGATATATGGGCCGTTTTTGCTGGTGGTGCAGAGACCCGGGTTTGATTCCACCGCAGCAGCAGTCTTTTTGCTCTTTCTGGTCGAATGTTTTTCTCTCGTCTCTCTTTATTTGGGCACTTCCTTTGCTACCTACCTTCTATAAATGCATGTTTTTTAAGTAATTAATAGTTGTGTTGGTGATTATGGTAGTTGAACCTGTTTTTGCACTGAAAAAGGCCATTTTTTGTCTTTTTGGCTTGAATCAGGCCTAGCTCCCTAACCATTCATATTTTTGGTTATCAAAGATTTGGGTCATACGTACTTAGCTCTTCATGAAATGCAAAACGACCCCCCCTATGGATTAATTCTGAATCCATTTCCCCTCATATACGGAATATACGGAAATATGGCGTATATACGGTCACAGATACGGCGTATATACAGTATATGAGTATATGGAAATCCCATGTACGGGTTGGGCCAACCCTACATATATGCTATACCTACCAATTATGCATGGAAGAATGCGAGCCAAATATGACCCTTTTGGTGCCAAAAGGAACCAATTCCAGCCTTTTACAACATACTGTAACCATTCCGCATGATACCGTATATATGGTCTGATTGTACCATACAACCGTATAACCGTACCCTATCGTATAACCATACACCGTATATTCACAGCCCTGATTCGTATGATGTAAAGACAGGCTTACAAGTCTGAAACACAAGACTTAGTGTCAGAGGTCCTTCTTGTCCATCGGCCTTAAGGAAATCGCTATTGGGTGCTTCGAGCAACGACTCTTAATATTTCATTGCTCTGGCCGCTGTGATTCGGTCAAAGAAAATTCCTCGAGGAATGACCAGCGTTCATATGAATGAATTGCAATGGTACATAGCGTGCGGGCTTGCACAGGCTTACCCAATACGTAGCTTGCTGGTTTTGCAAGCCCAAGGTATGTGTGGAGGAGGAGTGACTTACAAGGAGCTGCGTCCCCTCATGTGCCCTTGTGTCACCCATTGGTGACAAACCATGTTACTCATTACACTAGCAGTGAGAGGGGAACAGATGTTAAAAACGAGTTAGCTAGTGACGATGCCACTCCCCACACTGATCAGGATGCAAGAGCCACCGGTTCACATACCATAAGACATAATTAAAAAATGGTAATCAGGATTGTGAACGGGTGATGATGGTAAGTTTCTAGTCATATATGTAAGAGCGCACCAGATACGAGGTACGAGCAGAAGCAACTACCTAGGTCGTAGAGTGTGCAAGCTTTAGCCCTTATGATGGATATGACCCAATTGTTATGAAGAAAGGTTGGAGTTGCTGTGATGAGGCGATTCAGCAGGGCCTAGTACAAGGTTAGAGAAGTGTAGAAGTACTGAGCCCTTGTCAAGGAGAGGACTTGATGTTGCAAGGCTCCTGCCAGATGCTATTTCATGAGTTGCAGACTACCTTGGCTGTTGACACATTGCTCTGACATTACCATGTTGACTCATAGCCTTTTCTATGTGCCGACTGCTCTCCCATGTGCGACCAAAAAGGATTGTTATGGTGATTTACCCCAGCCAAAAGCACTTTTCGATCCATTCTATCCCTCCTTCTATTTGCACACCTCACCTGCTCGTCACGTAGGGCTTGCCGCACCTCCAAGGCATCGTGCTTGTGATGATATGATTCGTCCTTGAGCTGTGCGGACGGGTGCGTGAGAGCTAAAGTGGTTTGTGTGCTTGAATGCATGCGTGCACGAAGGAAATCATGTGTGCGTGTCATATGGGCTGTTGTGGCCGTTTATAATGCAGGAATGTAAGGGTAAAGGGAAGAGGAGAAACAGGCAAACAAGTTGCACTTGCGCACCAGCTTAATTTGAGCCTCTTGATCAGCCAGTGTCCTCTCATAGTAGGCCCACGGCCCATGGATAGAGATAGCTTTCATCTTGTTTGTCTCCTTATACGCCCTGCAGAGAAGTTGAAGCAACAAGTTTTGCAACGTTGCTTGCATATGTGCTTTGCATATCTGTGTGTGTGTGTGTGTGTGTGTGTGTGTATGTGTGTGAGAAAGAGATTGTGCAAGTGCATGTATGTGTGTGTGTGTGAGAAAGAGATTGTGCAAGTGCATGTATGTGTGTGTGTGTTTGTGCGTGTGTCAGTGCATGTGTGTATGTCTGTAAATGTAAATATGTATATGTTTGTGTGATTGTACATGTGTTGTGTGTGTGATTGTAAAAGTGTGTGTAGTGTGCGTGTGTATATGTGTGTGTATGTGTGTGTATGCGTGTTTGTGTGCGTGTGTTTATGTGTGTGTGTGTGCGTGCGTGCGTGTGCGTGTGTGTGTGTTTGTGTTTGTGTGTGTGTGTGTGTGTGTGTGTGTGTGTGTGTGTGTGTGTGTGTCTGTGTGTGTGTGTGTGTGTGTGTGTGTGTGAGTGTGTGTGTGTGTGTGTGTGTGTGTGTGTGTGTGTTTGA
>Ga0307942_1000266_pt1 | contig 33659 bp, 31 predicted proteins | sample OrgLakmetagen175_FD_201846 | JGI IMG/M metagenome (GOLD analysis project Ga0307942, IMG submission 201846) | Saline water microbial communities from Organic Lake, Antarctica - #175 | ecosystem: Environmental > Aquatic > Non-marine Saline and Alkaline > Saline | place: Antarctica: Organic Lake... | reverse complement strand
TATTTCCTTGCTGGTAGACAACCAACCAACACCGCCTACTAGTAGGGTTGGCCAGATCCGTATATGCGATTTCTGTACAGGTACATATACGCCGTGTATACCGTAAATTAATCGTATAAACTATACATGAAAATTTGACATCTCAAGATTCAATTCACAGGGGGATAATTTTGTAGTCTCAAAGAGCCCTGATCGCATAACCAATTTAGATTTGCCGAAAAATGAAAGTTTGGGGAGCTACGCTTGCTCAAAGAGGCCAAAACCCATACAAACATGCAGGCACCTACTGTCAGGCCAGCCATCCCTGTGAGGGTTCTTGCCCCAAAGCAGAAAAGTGCATTTAAGTATGTAGGAACCTTGATTAGATATATCTAAGCACCCCTGCACACTCAGTTTGTGGCGGGAGGTGCCCAGGTGGGCAGGGCGGAAATTCTTGCCAGAAAGTGGATTTTCAAAAGCTCCTCCCCGGTACCATCAACTTACCAGGGGTGTTTGCAACAATATTGGGGACATTTTGGTGTGAAGGTCCCAGGGTCTGGGGAGAAGGTTTGGTTTTGGACACCCTTTTGGGAAACTACAACAAACCAAGGCTTTGGGCGGGATGCATGGATTGTAAAGCTGATTTTTGCGATGATCAGTGTATAATAAGAGCTTTAAAAGTGACAATACTCATGGTCTGAAATGGCCCGGCAGATATGAAATGGGCATTCCGGCCCGCTCACAGCTAAACCTGAGGAGATCGTCAATATATAGAGTATACTCGCAACAAAGTCATCTGGTCGGGTCGGATTTGTAGTCAAATAGCTGAGCACAGTTACTTTTTTTTTTTGAAAATATCAGCTGTTGGTGCCCACCACGGCCCATCTCCAGCATTCCAACCCATAATACTTGACAGGGCGTGCCTTGGGAGCATACTAAAGGACTCCCGTCACCCAGGTAGTGGCCAGAAAGCATGTCCCCGGGGTTTCTAGAAATGCACCATTTTTGCCCAGCAAACAGGCCTACGCACTGAATCCTCCAGAGGCAAATTTCACCCCCTCTATTTTTGCTTGGATGGGTATGGTTTGACCCTAAACCTATCTGGAAACAAAAGAATAATTGAAACTCGGATTAAAACCCGCATTTCTACAACCATGCCACCTTTCTGAAAGAAAATGGCACAAATCCAGCCCCCCCACTCACACCCTTGACCCCAAACTCATTAATGTTTATGCAGAGGTGTTACATTTATGTAAAGAAACCATTGTTTGACCTCAGATATGCAAAAAAGAAAGTTCTGGAACGGGGCATCAACTCCCTCCTTAAGGGTGGGGCTTGACTGGGCTGACTATTGTCACAGTCAACAAAAGTTAAAACCACCAAACACGGGACTCCTCCTCCCCTTCTTCTCCCACCCGATCAATTTACCCAAATTGTGTACGTGCATGTATGCAGTTAATGTACGTGCGTGCATGCGTGTAATGCGTGCGTGTGCACGTGTAGTTGCGAGCGTGCTGGGATGCGTGCATGCACGCATGTGCGCGATTGTGCACATGTGTGTATGCGTATGTACATGTATCTCTGTGTGTTTGCGTGTGCATCTGCGCACACAAGTATGCGTATATCATATACATATACGGTATATGCATGTGTGCGTATGCGTATGAATGTGTATGCATGTGCGCGCATGCGGAGGTGCGTGCATGCACGTGTGCGTGAGCGTGCTTCATCATCTCCTAACCTGTAGCTCTGTGCGGGTGAAGAGAGCATTGTTCAAGTCGTCAAGGTCCCAAGGAATGTGTTTGCTGCTGCTTGATTGCCTTTGGGCCTGCGCTCAACCTTATCTAAACCCAGCTGCACCTGCTGATGAACACCTTGATGTCGAACCACTGGCTGCTGCTGGTGAAGCATGTGGGAAATTCCCTTCCATGACTTTACACAAAAACAACAATAAAAATTGCCCGAAAACGGGGGCTCACAAGTTTGTGTGGCCTCATAGGCCAGTGGAAGGGCCGCCTTTGACCATTCATTCAAACCGTTTATATACGATATTTCTGTATACTGATGTACCTCAATGACATATTTGGAAGGTGTTGGGTATTTATCAATATCTCTCTTTGCTATCGACGGTAAACATATATGCATGGCTAAAACTCATATCGAACGGAAAATCGTATGCATTCGTATACATATACGGTCAGGATAGCCATTGCCCACCCAAAAAAGGGGGAATTCATGCCCCTTTCTTGAACTGCACATCTGGGATCGCCCAATGGTTTCTAAAAATAAATGTAACACTTCTGCATAAAAATTAATGAGTTTGGGGTCAAGGGTTAGAGGGGGGGCTGGATTTGTGCCATTTCCCTGCCAGAGAGGTGGTATGGGTGTAGAGATGCAGGTTTTGGTCCGAAATTCACCAACTGTTTTTTTCTCAGATAGGTTTAGGGTCAAACCATACCCATTAAAGCCAAATAAGGGGAGTGGAAATTTGCCCCTAAAGGACTTGGTGCGTGAGCCTGTTTGCTGGATTAAAATGGTGCATTTCTGGAAACCCCGGAAACACGCTTTCTGGCCATCACCTGAGTGTCGGGAACCCTTCAGTATGCTCCCAAGGCATGCCCTGCCAGGTATCATGGTCTGGAATGCTGGGGTTGGGCCGTGGTGGGCAGCAACAGCTGAGATTTTCAAAGGCTATGGATTCAAATTTCACTGCCTGCCCACACCAGCCAAGCATGCTAAACTGCTCTTTACTCGTCAAACTTCAAATGTTCTCAGTGTCACCTCTGGAGTTAGCCAGAGTTGGCAGGCTGCTGTGTTCCAGAACATGCCACTGACAACTTTTACAAATTATAATTTATTAAACTAGTTGCACAAGTCGGATCCCCAAACCATGCACCCTGTGCTCCTCGCATAAAATCGAGCTTTTCCCTGCCAAAAGGGGGGTCAAAAACTGGACCTTCACCCCAGACCCCCGGACCTTCACCTCAACGTCCCCAACATTATTGCAGACACCCCTGGTAAGTTGCTGGCACGAGAGGGGAGCTTTTGGAAATCCCTTTTTTGGCAGGGATTTCCACCCTGCCCACCTGGGCACCTCCCGCCACAAATTGAGTATGCAGGGGTGCTCAGTTAGGTCCAGCTTGAGGTCCTGCATACTCAGAGTTGGGTGGGAGCTTTGGGGCAAGAACTCTACAGGAATGGCTCACCTGATATACGGTGTATACCGTAGGTTCAAGACCAAAATTTGAACTAATTAAAAATTCCGTTTTAATTGAAGGGGGTCTGGGGATGTATTTTTGAGTCTGAATCCAGTACGGGCGGGTCCTGTCTGTAGTTCATTTTTGAGAGTCCTAATCTGCTGCCGGGCATACTGCTCATTGGCTGCATGGGGAGAGCGGCAGCTGTGAATGCTTGCACGTGTGCTTCCCTCAATCAGAGAAGCAACCTTCTCTTATCCACTTGCCATATTTACCCAGACTGTATGGATGCCCCAGAAGGGTCTGAGGGAAGAAGGGTCTGAAGGGGCTTTGAGGGGAGGAGGCTTGTTCTTAGAGCCACGTGGGCGTCCCACAAGCCTCTTCACAGCCTCGCCCCTTGCCTTTGCCTCTTCCTCTGCCAGCTCCCTGAGCTGCCTTTCCCTCTGCAGCTTCTCTTGGTCTCTTTGCTGAGCAGCTAGTTTCTCAGCTGGGGACTGGGGCTTCAAGAACAGGGCCAGGGGGTTCAAACTGGCACGCTTGGAGCCCAAATTTAAAAATCACCCTAGAAACGTTTATTTCTGACTTTAAAGCCAGTTTGGAGAGGGCTCCAAAGATTATCTAACTTTTGTTTTTGATTTAATTATTTGAAGTGGTCATGGCCAGACGTGGCCAAACGGTATATTGTTCTGGCCGACCTTACTTATTTGCCAGAAACAGTGCTGACTTTTACAGCAATGCGTAGGGAATGGCACAGCAGTCAGGCTAACAGAAATTGCTGTTGCATACAAAAGGAAGACATAGGAAACATACTGTGCCACGATGAACTTCATGCAAAGCATCTGTACAGCGTGCCTGATATAAATGTGTAAGAGAATGCCGGAAAGGAACAGGGTGACACTGCACCTTACCTGAGGGCACATGAGGATGAAGCCAAACATGTAAACTGCCCCTACTAAAGATGATATGATCCAGCTGTACCTACATGGCAAAGAGCACACAAATATACTTTTGCGTGGATAACGAAACAAGTTACAGGTTAATTACACATAAGGTTTTCCTAATAAACGCATATCGAAAGGTGACTATTAGGAATCTCCCCCATTCCTGACACTGTTGAAACAAGAATTGCACAAAGGGGGCTCATTCCACCTTGCTTCTCAGAAAACGGCGGGCTTACCTCCAGCCGCCAGACCCAACTTCGCTAAGTCAAAAAAACAACAAACAACTAGGAGAGGGGTGGAACCCTTACAGAAGCACTGGGCAATTAAGACAGATAGAGAGAGGGAGCACCTCGAAATTACCGCTGGCCACCAGCAGAGCCACCAATCCCAGACAGCAATGACTTCAAGACCCTGCCAAATTTCAGCGTAAACCTTCCAACCATCAAGGTCAAGTTCTGTGAGCTTTCTAGACCCCAGAATAAGCTGGACGCCATTATGGACCAGCACAAGAATCTCTGCAACATTCTTCAAGGAGTCCTCACTACTATCCACATCATCCTTTTTAGTGTGAGCAGCACCATCTACAACACTCACACTCTAGAACCTTTTATGGAGCTGGATTTTGATTCTCAAAGGGTTATCAACCTAGCCTCCAAGCTTCCACGTGCATTCTGTCAACCGCGTTGCTAAACTTGTCCATACCAGAAGTGCCTTCTCAGGTACCATCACCAACTCTCATCAGGAGCCGATTTCAGGTTAAGCCTGGATTCCTCTTACTCTTCGTCTTCATGGCCGGTTGACCCAAACTGTGCCAATAAGCTATCCACCCAATTCAAAGCCCCCTGTACCTCATCTGAATGCAAGGTACTTGATGTTATATCTAAACCATTGACATTTGCTGGAAATTGGCATTCTGGGGGGCTGTGTTGGGCCCGGTGCTTATTTTGCACCCACTTTGGCAGGAAAAAGGTACATTTCTGAACTTGCCCCGATCGACCTCTGCTTCAGGATGTAAGCATTATAGATGCCACATAACAATGCTGCAAGGTCGAATTTGGGGCAGAGGTACTGGGAAAGCCGGCGAGTGGGAGGCACTCAAACGAGGGACACAGGGGAAAAAGACAGAAAATTCTGTCGCTCCACACCTGCTGCGACTTCCAGCCCGGTTTTTTGTTATCAGAGTTGTGGGATTAAATAAAGCTTAATATAAATTTACATGGGGCCAATTGGTGGCCTGGTTGAAATCTGGTGCAAATTTGTGTAGCGCTACAGCAGCAATTTCTGCCTGTGCTTCCTCGGCTCAATATAAAAATCCCACATTCACACCAGAATTGCAGGGTGAATTATCAAGCCCTATAGAATTTAAAGGGCACGGATTGGTGCAGTGTGTGAGCAATGGTGTCTGTTTTTGTAGCGTTACATTCTAAACTTTTATTGCAAGCCACCCACTGGGTCTTTTTGCCTGCTTTCTGCAGGCAAGTTAAGAAAAAAATAAGCTATCCAACACAACTTTCAGCTCCCAAAACGGTGGAGTGGTTGGGGAGATAGAGCCAAGATGGCTCATTGGCGCAACTTGACTAGGAAAGGGCGGTTCAGTCATGGGGACGACCCTTAATCCTCTTTAGTCTTCCCTTGTATGGTGGAGGCAGTTTCCAATTCTTGGATTGAAGTGGCCCCCTTCAAAGTCACAACAGTAATTTCCACTGCAGCTGCCAAGCTTTTTTCTTATCTTTTTGTGACGAGAACAGCATGCAAGGCACAAGCAAAGCATAAGAGGGGCACAAGTTAATCAGAGATATGCGTAGAGGGAACAAGAAGGATGCTTACATGCACGTCATTGGAAGTGTGAATTGGTCTGTCGTCCTCTAATAATGGCTTACCAAGACTTGTGTGACTTGTACAAGAGAGAGTAGATGGCGTAACCAATCACCAGAGGATACAGCGCGTACGAAAGGTAGCGCATGGCGTCCTCATCATGCTTCTTGGTGTTGTTGGTGTCGTAAGAAGCCCTGGAGGGTTATACACAGGTGGAGAGGAAGTGCACTGTGGAACATAGTGGCTGCAGAGTACTGCCTTTTTCAAATCAAATCAAGAGTCAGGCTTTTGCTCTACAATGCTCTGTTATAATCAACTTTGACAGACCAGCCCAAATCTAGTATAAGCTCAAGACAGGGAGATCACCTGTCCTGAAATTTTACGAATGGGAAGCGTGAGGGGGTGAAGCTCACGTCCATGGCCTTGGTGACCTTCCAAAACTCAATGGCAGTACCCTGCAGTGTGCATTACGAGTTGTGAGTCACCAGCACAAAGGGGCACAATATGTAAGCTTCTCATTGCATTTAATCAGAGGGGGTTATCTGAGCAAAAGTCCAAAAATGCTCATTTTTGCATTAAACGGGCAACTAATAACACATTGACTCATCAACTTAAACCCAATCTAGCTTCACACTTATGCTGGCTTTATAAGCTACCAGAGCATGTGCTCAGATTTAGTTAAGTTGCCCTGCGTAAGAAATGACAGGACTAAATGCACACATCGTGCACTTATATCCTAGATGGGTGCTTTGCATGGGGATTGGCGCAATAATTTGCATATCTCGCCAACCACTTGGTCTTTTTGCTCCCTTGTTTTTGCAATTATCGTTATTCATCTCATAGTTTCATAACACCAAAAATCATTCAGTTTGGTGCGCTGGCTGGACAGATACAGCATATGGGTTCTCAAAAAGTAAGGTGCACGCCGCGGCTGCTGAGGCAGGTGGCCCAAACTTGCAGGTTTCAAGCTTACCTGTGTTGAAATCAATCAACTGCATATCAGAGCTGAGCTTGAAACCTGCAAATTAGGGCCACCTGCCCTAGGAGCATGCAAAAAGTATACCCATTTTGGGCCTCAGATAATCCCCTCTGGCATTTTATATGTGACTGGCAAATTGCTAGTGAGGCATACAGCACATCTGATCAGCACTGATAAAAGTTAGCGCCTGGATTTTGCGGTGTCTACGCTCTTCCTTGTCAAGGCCTACCTGTAGTAAACATTTAATTGGCTGTATTGAACTACAGCAATTCACAGACGTTTAATGCATGCAGTCTTAGGCTCTTTTGTGTCGCCCCCTATTTGCTTATTCCTAATGATTAAGACGCACGCATACACACACACACGACACACATATGCACACACTCACAAGGGTGGCCGAAAGGAGGATAACAAAGGAGGTGTCATTGTCAAATAGGTACAGCAGGATGACAAGTTGGCAAAAGGCGTTGATGAGCACGCTGCGCGCACTCAAGCCCTCCATGCTCTGCGAAGGTGGTGAACAGATCAGTGTTGCCCATGACCTATCTGCGGTTCAAAAACATCAAGGTCAAGCGCCATGGGAGAGAGTGTGCAAGACCTTTTGTTCACTAGCATGGGAATTTGAGAGGAGAAGTACAGCACTCACCTTATTATTTTTCCAAAACCCGATGTCGTTTTTAAAGGCGAGCATATCAAACACGGTATGGAACAGGGATACCACCATGGTCAGGCCCTGCAGGAACGAAGGAAGCGGAGCAATAGCTGCTTAATCTGTCATCTATGGCTGGCATGCATATGATATACGTTTAGGGTTGGCCTGAATTGTATTTATATCCCGCCTTATATGACCGTCTATTTGATGAAACCCCTGCCAAAAATACCGCATATACAACGTATATTCAAAGTTCTGGCCAGCCCTAATATATATAATGATGGAAGCTCTGCCAGGTATGTAACAGTGCTTGCCAAAGCAAAGGCCATGAAAAAGTTTGGCGGGGTCTCAGCTTACCCATCTGACAAGGCTTTACACAGACAACTTCCTCACCAGAAGGTATGGGTTGCCCTCAATGAACACCCTCTTGATCTCATCCGACTCTCCATCCTGTTGCATGCCCATGTTCTTCTGGGTCTCAAAGCTCTTGGACATCTGACCTTGCAGTTGCCACCTGGACACACACACACACACATACACACAAGTGCACACACACACACGCACACGTGCACGCACAAAAAAAGGAATCAAGTCAGAAAGATGCATATGGCAGGCAGAATGCTCTGTCTAAGAGTATACTGTACAGAGAATATATCACGCCGCAAAAATAATGATTTCGAGGGGTGCGGCAAACTGCGGACAGGCATTTAAATAAAATTTTTGGGGCTGTAGATTGGGTGCGGAATAGTAAAAAATAATTATTTTGAGAGACTTATGCATGAGCGAGAAAGAGCCCCCCAAGGCCCCAGTGGCCCCCGAGAAGTGAGGATGACAGCAAGGATGAGGGAGAGCAGTGCGAGCGAGGAAGATGGGGAGGGCAGCTAGGAAGAGAGCGAGGGGGAGGGCAGTGGGGATGAGGAGGGAGAGGGCATGGACTAGATTGTAAAATGATTGGGATGCGAGCACAAATTGTGCGAGTTGCATGAAACACAGAGTTAGAACGAGAACTTGTATTGGAATGAGCTTTGACATGCAACTAGAGTGCAGTCAGTTTTTTGAGCAGTTTGACAAATCTTGCTTGGGTACCAACCTGCCAGGCTTATGTTTGCATGCAGAGGGCGGCAACAGCCCACCCTGTGGTCAATATCTTTTGCAAAAGTAAACTTCCATGCATGTAATGAAGCAATGGTAAGGTCTGGGGCCACAACAGGGTTTTTTTGGCCCTGCGGATTTGTGCGGATAGGATAATAATTATTATTGAAGGGGTGCGGATTTGGTGCGGATTTGCAAAACTAAATATTTTTTTTACGGTGTGTCAGGCCAAAACAGCATCCTGGACCAGCACAGGCACAAAGTCCGAAAAACATCCTCTTTGTACCACTTGATTAAGTCCCACTTCACCCAAGTCTATAAAGATGATGATAGCACTCCAAGGCATCCTAGCACGATGCGCGCAGACATCAGCGGCAGAAACGCACCACATGAAAGAGATGTGGCCCAAGTCAAAGTGGATAGTGGCGGAGGTCAGGCTCTCGTTCACAGGCACCAGCTTGTCCTTCAGGAGCCAGAAATCATTGAAATAGATGAGGGGGTAGTAGCTGCTGTCCTCGCCAAACTGCATCCATGGTTTGACCTGGAATGGCAACGTGACAGGAGAGCAGGACGCAAGGTGCTGTGTTTGTGAGGACATAGAAGAAAATCTTCGTGTGGTCACTATCCCAATTTGAGGCTCCTCAGCCGCATCGTAACCAGGCTTGTGCGACTACGCCGTACTAGAGCGATTTTAACCGTACTTACGGTGCCGTACCGTGATGCACCGTACCGTACTGAACTAATACAGTGGAGTCGACTAGTACAGTCTCGAACCGTGTCTCGAATCGTACAGGACGGTGGTCACCGTACAGTGTGATTTTGGTGTAATTTGGCCGTTTCGCTCCAAATTCGACCCAAAACTATCGTTATCTTTTTGCAACAATCATTAATGAATAAAACACAAATTATTGACCGGAAATCAAGTACTGCATCCGACTTTTGAGTTTCCATGCAAGCCACTGCTGGGCCCTTCCCCCGAGCTGATGCAGCCCCAGCCCGGCCTCAGGGTCGTTCAGGGAAGCATTGTGTGGCGTCAGCACATGGGAGGAGCACACCGGGGAGCGAAAATGGGAGGTAGGGGCGGAGAGGCCATTCTGAGGCCAAAATTGCACTGGCAGTGCAGCTTGGCACCATACCGTACACCGTACCTTATTGTACTGTCTAGACGGTAAAATACAGTCGCTAGAATTCCGAAATACGCCGTCTGTTACAAAAAGACGGTCTGTATTGCACTCATAGTACCGTACCGTCTGACCGTCTGAGCACAAGCCTGATCGAAACGCCTTCAAACATTTTGAAATTTTGGATTCTAAGGAGCAGTGTGGGGCCCCTGTTTTGTGCCCACTTTGGCAGGGAAAAGGAGCATTCCTGCTTGTTTTTTAACAAGCAGGCAGAAAGGCAGGCAGAAAGGAAAACATGGTGTATAAAGAATGAAGCTGTCCAACACACTCCCGGCCCCTAAATGTGAAAGAGCCGGGGAAATCTTGCTAGTTCATGCGTGTCGGCGCTGTCTGATTGGGAATGGGGAGAATGCATGGGGACCACCTGATATCCGACCCCTGAATTTGCTCCCCCATCAAAGTTCAGCAAACCAACAGCAAAATAACCTATTTCTGGTGCAATTATTCACGCATCGGAAGTTTGCCTGATTGAGGAACAGCGCAACACTCACCGTGGCTGGTATTTGTGCTTTAGGGTAAGCCAGGAAATGGTCCACAATTTGAATGGTCAAATTAGGCTTTAAGAAGTTTATCACCTCACGAGGGCCAGTGTCCTGCGGAGCAGCATTTGTTATACAAGATTAACAATCTACCTGACGCTAGACACAGACGCATTTATCAACAAATGCGAGTGCAGGAGGTTGTGCACAGGGCTCTCTCACACATGCGTGCATGCCCTACATGCATGAGCTGCGCCAACCGCTCCTATCTACTAGAAGACTAGAAGACAGCACGTACCGGCACGACTGGCTGTATATCTGATGTCAAAAGATTGACGCCGGTTGAATTCTTTGGTCGAGGCAGGTGAACAGTGAGGCCTGCAAGCACCATATCAAGCAGGGTCGGAAGTTTACATGGACTGAAGGAAACTGGACCGGAAAAAGTCGATTGTGATGCATTCAAAATGTCCGGAATTACTACGAGTTGGAGGGGAATGTGTATGTGAGGATGACTAGGTACAAATGACTAGGTACGAATGATTAGGTACGAATGCTTGAAGTGTCAATAAAAAGACAGGGACGCATGCATGTGTCAACGTAAAAAACTAGGATGCGAGGATGTTGCAGGTTATGAGAAGCATCGTCTTTGATCAAAGAGCAGCAGCAGCACTCACGTTCGGTGCGGCCAAACAACAATTCTTCATTGTATTCAGGATCATCTGGGTTTATGCTCTTGCCCACCTTGGCAAACAGCACATGCATAAACAAAGTGCTGTTCTGTTGTACTGCCTGCACAAGAAGTCAGAGCCAGTACAAAATTTGGCTACGTGCCCATTTTGATGCCCTGGATGCTTCCTTGAAAGGAAGCCAAAATGGCAATCGAGCTAGCGCCGTTCATCAAACACAGAGCAGAGACGCACCTGGGGAATTGAGATGTCAACTGACTTACGTCGCACAGAATCAGGTTCAGCCAATGGAAGACCCTCCTGTAAAAAGAAAGGAGGGTCAGCTCGAACGGCGATGTCGCTGACCCACGTGTGAAAGCCAATCGGCACTAACTCTGTACCTCACTCCACACGAGGTCATTCATGTCGTAGCGGCCCTGAGGCACATGCCAATCCTGATTGATGAACATGTACATGTCTACGAGTGTGCCCTTTGTAAACATGGGAACCGTGAAAGCTGTTGGATCTTGCGTCTGGGCCTTTTGTTGATTGTTTCCACGGAAGTAGCTCATGAGCCAGTACCTGCGTGGAGGTGCATGATGTGAATAGCAAACCAATTGAAGGCAGCATGTGAGCCCTAGCGTACTCATAGCACTAATGGGGACTCTGAGCATGGATGCCTGGAAGAACAAAATTACACTCACATGAAGGCCATACGAGCCACTGTCCCAAGCAAGGACTGCACAGTCATGGGGGAACGGCTTGGCTGGGCGGCATCCAGCTCAGGGCTGGCTGGCTCACTGGGTGGCATTGTTCTGATTGAGCAAAAACAGCAGATAAAAATAGTTTATACCTGTATCGATCGATATCGGTTAAACAAACAAAATTTAAGGAAATTATATTTCATAATTAGAAAAAATACCTAACAGCATCGTGGAGCACGGATCGACCGGAGCAAGTTGCCCCGTCAGGTGCCCACACCCTTGAGGCAAGCTATCCACACAGAGAGGATCATGGCATAATAATACCTCCAAGCAAAAAGGTGGCGCTTTATTGTCGCACGAGGCACGAGCAGGGCACACGCACGACAGCAGGCACCGAACCTAGAGGTGGGAACTAGTAAAGAGAACTAGTAAAGAGAACTGGGTAGTTAGGCTCCTTCTGAAACTCCCTTGCGTGTGTGTGTGTGTGTGTGTGTGTGTGTGTGTGTGTGTGTGTGAGTGTGTGTGTGTGTGTGAGGTGTGTGTGTGTGTGTGTGCGTGTGCGTGCGTGCGTGCGTGCGTGCGTGCGCGCGCGTGCGCGTGCGCGTGCGTGTGCGCGTGTGCGTGTGCGTGCGTGTTTGTGCGTGCGTGCGTGTGTGTGTGTGTGTGCGTGTGTGTGTGTGTGTGCGGGCGTGTGTGTGTTTGTGTGTGTGTGCGTGCACGTATGCGTGTGCGCGCGTGTGTGTGTGTGTGTGTGTGTGTGTGTGTGTGTGTGCGTGTGTGTGAGTGAGTGAGCGCACGTGTGTGTGCACGCACGTGCGTGCGTGCGTGCGTGCGTGTCTGAGTGTGTCTGTCTGTGTTTATGTCTGAGTGTGATTTTGTGCGTGTCTTGGTATTGTCTGTGTTTGTTTGTTTGTGTGTGAATTTGTGCGTATACTTTGTGTATATGTCTGTATGCGCGTGTTTGTGCGTGTGTATGTTTGCGTGCGTGCGTGTGTAAATGTGTGCGTGCGTGCGTGTGCATTTGTTTACTTCACATGTGTGTATGTGTGTAGGGGGGGGGGGGCGGGCGTGTATATGCGTGCTTGTGTTTGTGCGTGCGTGGGTGTATGTGTGTGTGTGCGCATGTGTGCTTGTCCTCGTGTGTGTGTGTGTGTGTGTGAGTGTGTGTGTGTTTGCCCGTGCCTGTGCGCGTATGCGTGCGTGCGTCCTTGTGTGCAAACGTGAGTGGTTTTGTGGGGGATTGGGTACTTGAGTTTGCGGGTGTGTGTATGTGAGGGTGCGTTTTGGGTTGGCTGTGTCTTATTATTTGTACTGTCTTGACATATCACTTTTTTGCTGTCCCTTTTACTTTCTGATATTCTACTGCAGGCATCATTGCTATGGACAGAGTTGGCTTTTCCGAGGATGTGGGCCCTTCTCTCACCCATGCCTTAACAATAAGACACCGTATCTCCATTACTGCAGATCATGACGCACCTGAGCGGTGAGTCCTCCTCACGCTCATGCATAAGTGACCCAGAGGAGCAGCGGTATAGCCTGGTCGCTGGTGATGGCCCTGTAGACGCTTTGCAAAAAGAAACCGCCCCATTTGAGGGGTATCCCAAGCTGTCTGCATACGGCACACCCAGCGCTCAGCAGCAGCAGCAGCAGCAGCAGCAGCAGCAGCAAAAAGAGCAGCAGGAGCAAGGTGTAGACGAAAGGCGTCCATCAGTGCTGCGCTTCCTGGAAAGCTTGTCAGGCACAAAAACAAACTTGTTGCGATCGTCAGTAAGTCCTCTTTTTTGTTCCCTCTACTTGTGTTTGATTGCCTTTAACTTAATAGGTTCTAGGTATTTTTTTAAAATGTGCATTTGTACCGCGTCCATATCCATATAGATTACAAAATTATTCTGTAAACTGTGTGCATCAATGGCGCTGTGGCAGAAATCATTCACGGATGAATTTATATTAACAATCTGCGTGTGCTTATATGTGTTTGTGTGAGTATGTGCACGCACAACGAAACCAAACTATAAATGCTTTTTTGCTCTCACTTGCAGTCTTCCCTTGCGTCTGACTCTACGGCAGACGGAGCTCTGGAGGACATCGTTGTGGATCCAGAAGTGGAGCAAGAGGAAAAAGAGGTGCATAATCAGGAGGAGCAGGTGAGCTCATAAGCGGGTGCTTGTGAATTGTGTTGACTAGTGTGAGCACAGCAAACATGTGCAGCACTTTCATCAAAATGCCTGCAAATCCGTTTCAGTACCGCCGTATGCAAGTGTAGGTGTCCCAATGTTCGCTGGAGGATATGTGCGCGAGGTTGGCCAGGCAGTTAGATGAGGAACGTCTGAGTGCTCACCAGGCTCGGCTGGATGCCCAACAAGCCTGCCAGGATCTTGTCAAAGCAAGAGACGAGATCAATGCTTTGGAGGCATCCCTGGCTGAAGTAAGACTCCAGGGGGCATCAGAGATCAATCTGCTGCAGGACAAGGTACATTGCCACAGCATTTCGCTTTTTTCTTAAATCCTGAGTACCATACCTTAGCGTACTCATACCGCACCCCAAATCTCAGAAATGTTAAGCAGCATCCCGCACCTTTTCCGCACCCCCAATATATATGTCCTCCTATCATCAACCCCGCAGGGTTGTTAGCCCTGTTCAGCACCAACAAGCTTCACAAACAATGTAAATGAAAGAGAACACCATATTATCATGCTGTTTGCATGTGAGTTTGCTCTCTGTTCTATACTCTTCGCCTCCCCATGCTTCCTCTTCCTCTATCACTGCTGCTGCTGCCGCTCATGCGTGCTGTGCTGATGGTGCTGCTTGGGTGCGGGCAGCCTTAGTGCGTGACCTCGTTTGTCGCACCAGCTCATGTTTGCTGCTCTGACCTGCTCTGCATGCGCAAGCATTGCAGCACGGTCCTCTTACCCCTACGCCTTCCTCCCACTCATCTTCCCCCTGCCACACAGCTTCCCCCTCCTGAGTGCCAATGTTCCTGTGCATAACAGCTGTGCCCCTGCTGTGTCCCCACAACCAAACTGTGAGACCACATCAATCTTTCTTTGGCTTGCCAATCAGCCTTTCGTTGGCTGCCCCTCCGCTAGTCGCTCAGCCTTTGCCTTTGCTTGCTGGCTCGGTCGGTTGCCAGCTGCTGCTCTTTAGCTGAAGCGCTACTTTTTGCTCGGCTGTCGCTGCGGGGTAGGAAAAAGCTGCTCGCTGGAATTTCCTCTCGGGAGCAACACGTGCTGAATGGGGCTGCTCCTGCTGCTGCTGTGACGGGGGTGGGGCGGGCGGGGCAGGGGGAGTCTTGCTGTTCATGACTGGCAGCAACATAAAAAGGGTTACTTTGACCATCCTTGCACAACTTAGCAGGATCATAATAAGTATAGGTATACTAAAAAGTACTGCAGTCACCCTGCAGGGCAAAAAACAATATTTATGCGGGGTGTTGTACCTAAGGTACGGTATCTCGGGAGGTTTAGGTTGGTCTTTCTCCTCGTTATCTGTTGGGTTGATCGAATCCGTTCTGTGCCGCACCCCTAAATTGCTTTGCAGTGACCAATATCTGACCAGCCTGCTACCCACTGGTGCACAGGTCATCGAGATCCAGGAGGTGGTCAAGAATTTGCACAGGACTAATGCTGACCTGAGGCAGACAGTGGAGGTAATGTGGCCCAATTACAGACTGCGAGCATCTTGGTTGATGTCTGCCCTCAGTGCCTTGTTTTGACCTTGATCAGGTCATTGCACATTAGGGCGCCGCCGATACTCTTTCAAAGTACTATTCAAGAGTAGCATCCTTTTACCTTATACCAATGCCTGTTCCATACACACAGCAGGCTCAAAACACATGTATCCCAGACAGTGTCTTTGAAAGCGAGATCAAAGCCCTGGTTGAGCGGCTGGTGAGTTTCTATTGTTCTTGCAGCTTCTATTTGAAGGGTAGCAGTACATAGAATTAGGGTCTTAACAGAGCATATTCAAGCTTTAAGGTGCACTGTCTGTTTAATAAAACCAGAGGAAGTTCAGTAGATTTGTAACAGGTACTTTACGACCTGTTTGGCAAAATGCTTAATTACTTGGAGTCAGCATACTACCATTTCACATGTTTTGGCAATCGCAAACATAACCTTTCCTTATATCTACAGGTGGCAGGGCAAATGAAGATCGCAGAACTTATGGAAGACAAGGTGCGTAAACATTTGCGTCCTATTTTCTTTCAGTTCTATTCCGTTTGCATCGTGAGTTGACAATGGAATTTTTTGCTAGGACACAACACAACTGCTAACAACCAATGCCCAAAGGGGAAAAGACAACAAAATTATAATTAAGCTAGGAAATAAGAGCAGTTGTGAGGGCCTAGGAAATAAAAAGATGAAACAGGGGAGAAACACAGATAAAAGACAAGAGTGAAAACGTGATAACTTTGATGTTCTACAAGAACTGGAGTTTGAGTGTTACACACTGAACTCAGCAGGTCCTCCTCTATGCCTGGTACAGTCTATTTATCAATATGTTTGGGGGTTAGCATTAGTGTTGACGTACATGTTGAAAGAAATGCGTTGGTTTGCCAATGGTGTGTAAGTCGTCCAATATGTACCTCTACATTTAGTTCAGTTTGGCTACGCTTGGTGTTCAGGCCAAGAAGATGTTTGTAGCATTGCAGTTTTTTCTGGAAGGACTAATCGGTTTAGCTCTTCCTGAAATTGGTATTAGTTGTACAATACATATCAAACTGAGAGGAAAAAAAGCTTAGAAATGAAAAATTTTGTACCTAAAATCACGTCTTCTCAACAGGAAAGGAAGGGAACAGCAATTGGTAAAGAGCTTGCTGGACTCTTATCCTGTTCTCTGGTTGACCAGCCAATTAAAATCGATGTTAGCTACACAGGGACTCTCGGCTATTTTTTTGATGTTGCAGCTTAGCATTACAGGTCGCTTTGCGAAGCCCTGCCGGGCGTCGCTGTGAAGCCATGAAAAGTGACACATAGTATTAAAATCAATGCGTCGCTCCTTAAATATACTGGCCTTACCTACTGTCGAAGGGTGGGGAAAAATCGAGGTGTGTGCGCATTTGCCACTCTTTTTTGGCATCAACTAACAGCAGCTCACTACCCATCCGCAGGCAGTCCTGCAACGCAACCTGCATCGTGCTATGTCCAACCAATAATCCTTGCGGCGCTCCTACTCTCGGCAAGACTCCTTTGTCATGTTAGACAGGGCTTTGAGGCTTCCCTAATTCATTTAAAATGGGTCAGTGCCAACCATTCTTATAAGGATGCACTAAAATCTAGCTCTCATGTTGCAGCACTTTGTTTTAATAACAGGTTTTTGGTGTGCATGCATGCTTCTACCACTACTTCTACTACTATTCTTACTACTGCTATCATCACTGCTGCTGCTGTTGTACTAGCACTATTCTTCCTTAGTCAATACTAAGTAGTGCCATAAAACAGACGTGCTTGCTCCCTCATTTGATTGTTGCTTTTTCCTCAATGGCTTGTACAAGAAGCATCTGCACAATGTACATATCAGACAGCTGGTTCTAGGAAGAAATTATATTCAGTTGTTCATCTCATTTCAGGGTCTAAGCCACATTGTTGTTCAAATGTCAAAGCTGCAGTGTTGGACTTATTAAACTCCATCCATTGCATGCATGTTATTGTTTTGTTGTTTCTTAAACTGTTGCTTCCTACTTCTTCTTTTCATAGGTCGGCCATATAACTCATTGCATAACCTAACATTAATGTTAATACTTATATTTCCATCAGTTTTTACAACCATGTCGTAGTATCTTTCCTAATATGGATCAGATTGGTGAGGAGGAGGTTCTTTTTCTTTTCTTCATGCAGCTGTGCTAGCACTTCTTACCATTATTTGCTTGTGGTGGATGTTGAATGCCGTTCATACAGCTGAGAGGTCTGAGCTGCATCCAATGGATATAGGATATAGTTTCCTTCGACTTTTCTTGCAGTTTTGAGGCATTCCAAGCCCTCATTCATCGTTTTTACTTGAGCCCGAGCAATTAATAATGAAGACTAAGAGGAAGTGCACTGGCAGGCATCAAAATCCATACAGTAATAAAGGAAAACGAGCCACTCAGGTCGAGTGTGGTCTTCTGACATTCAAAAAACTGAAAGGCAATGGGGTCTAGGGGAATACAGGCTTGGCCTGAAATTAACTTGCTTTTGATGGGAGTTGAGAACAGGTCGCTCTGGAAAGGACACGCCTGGTATGGACAAGGACAGCAGCACATTTTAGTACATGGAATTGGCTTGAATGGTTACAGAGGTTGCAGATTAAGGTAAGGTGAGGTAAGGTTACATCGCCATACATGCCTCTGGGGGGCCTCTGAGCGGAAGCTTTGAAAAAGCCTGAAACCAAGCCAAAAAGGCACTAGAAAATTTCCAGAAAAAAGGGCTACTAGGCACTCAGTAAGAAAAGAGGCCACACCATATATACCTGGCTGGTTAATAAATGTCCTCAGACGAGTTGGGCTATCTTCATATTGAGGTGCGTGGGAAGATCAGCTGGCGGTGCTGTGTGCAAAGGCTAACGTTAAACAAGCTGTTCATGCGGACAGTCCAGCAAAATGTGTTCCTCATCCTGGACAGAGTGCCAGTCACATTTGTCACAGATCCTGAGCTCATAAGGTCATTACTGTTGCAGAATAAGCCATCATCAGTCAAACAGTGTGACTGCCAGGCAAGCACTGTCAAAATTGTGAGAAGTGCTTGTTGCGGTACAGCATATTTTACAGGAAAAGCCATCAGTCAAAACGTGCGACTGCTAGGCTGCGTGTGTAAAACAAAACATGTCAAAAGTGACAATTGTGCGTAGCACCAGACTTGTAGCACCTACATAGAAAATCCTTGGAAAGGGGAAAAAGGCACAGCGTTGTTTGTGATATTGCAGCACTGAATTACATCAGTTAACAATCAAGCATATGCCAGGACCGACCGACCGCAATAAATTAAAGAGGGAGAATCATCTGTGAGTTTTGGGCACATCTTACATAGATTGTCTGTCTGAGGATACCAAGAACGAGGGGGAGGCAGTCTAACAGTGTATTTCAGGCTCAAGGCTGTGCATTAGTACGAAGTTTAAAACGTCCCCTTTTTACAAGCACCCCGGTACAGCATAGGGAAGTTGGTAATGAAAGTGCTCACTACAAGCGCCCCAGCTCCGCCTGCCTCTGTCCCTGCCCCGCCAGCCCCAGCCCTAGCCCGCCTGCACCAATTGCACCCGTCGGGAAGTTCCAGAGAGGGGGGGGGTGGTTGCAGTACATAACTCGCGTTGCAGTACACAACCATTTTTAAGGGGGGACGTACGGTACGGAATATAAAAATAAGAGGAGGTTGGGCTGCCAACAAGTCCTCAAAAAATGCATAAACAAAAAGAAGTTACTTTTCCAGCTCAAAGACTTGATGATCTTGACAAAACAAAATAGCGCGCACTTTGTTCTGGACATGTTCACCTTCACTAAAGTATTGGCCACAACCGTCAAAATTGCCTTGTTTAAACCACGCTGCTGCCTCCACTTTTAATGTATGCGCATGCAAGCAGAATCACCTACTGACATTGTGCATTACATGTTTGGACAAATGATGGCACAGTAGCTGGCATAGTACGTCAATACTAGAAGGAAAAAAAGAACGCAGATAGTGTAAACAATAACGGCATGAATTAGGAAAGGATGTTGTTTTGTGTTCTGCACCACCCAATGAATGCAGAGGCACACAACATCCCACCTGGGGAACACTAGAAGAAGAGCTGGCAAACTAATAAGTAGCTAGTTTGTTGTTGTACTTGCTGTGGTCCACCAACTCAGCATCCCTCTAAACACCTCTTATCCTATGCTTCAAATTTGCCGCAGCAAATTCTTGCATGGGAATAGCACGCCTAATTGATCAGCTCATACATATATTTCAGACCCACACAGTCCTTAAAGGATAACGCTAGCTAAGCAATTAAGGAGCAGTCCAGCAAGCATTTGAAAAAGGCTGTAAGTTGAGATCAGCCTGGACTATCCTTCGCAAAGTGACACTATTGGTATGAAGCATACGATTGAGGAGCTTGACAGCTGACCAAGACCAGTAAAACTGCAATGGTTCATGTCCACATTCTCAAAGTACAGCCCAGATTACAGTGGTAAACCGCTTCACACCCAACATGCCCTTCAGAAACAAAATTCAAATGTGCGTAGACAGCAAGCTAGAGATGAACTTTATGCCAGTCTGCAAAAATCCACTCTCACACTTGATTAGGCCCTTGATTAGGCCCTTGATTAGGCCTTGCAGGTCACCACACGGGTTTGGTTAACTTTTGGGTAACTAAGTTGAACTTTTTGAGTACCTACTATTTTGTCGCGGCTGCACCACAACGCTCTAGAAGGTCTCTGGACACAAATTGGGGAAGTAAAAAAGGTATCCATTTGTGAACGCCCCCCCCCCCGTCCCCCCAAGTTCTGATTTTAGTCCGGCACAGCTTTTCAACTGAGTGTCCAAACCAAAGCTGAGTTTTACTCTGGGATAAAAGTAGAGGGGGTTATCTGAGGCCCAAAATGGGTATGGTGTTTGTATGCTCCTAGGGTATGGCTCCCCTCACTGGTACATTTCAAGCTTAGATCTGACATGTAGATACTAATGCAGCTGAGCTTGAAACGTACCAGCTAGGGGAGCCATACCTAATCGGCCGCAGCGTGAACCCTACTTTTTGAGCAGCCAAATGCTGTATCTGGCCAGCCAGCGCACCAAACTGAATGTTTATTGGTGTTATGGAATCTTTGAGATGAACAAAGACCATTGCAAAGACAATGGAGCAAAAAGACCAAGTGGTTGGCGAGATGCAAATTAATGCGCCATTCCCTTTAAAAGGCATCCATCTAGGGTACAGGTATCCGACGTGAGCATTTAGTCCTGTCGTTTCTTACGCAGGGCGACTGGACTTAATCTGAGCTCATGCTCTGGTAGCTTATAAAGTCAGCATCAGTGTGAAGCTATATTGGGTCCAATTTGACGAGTTCGTGTGTAAGTAGTTTCCCCTTTGATGCAAAAATGAGCATGTGAGCATGTTTACACTTTTGCTCAGATAACCACCTCTGGGATTAAAGGAGAATCTTTAAAGCAGATAACAATTTGTGTACAAAATTAGTAAATTAGTAGTAAGGACTTAACCAAGCGTCTGCACAAGTCAGCAGGAAATAAAAAGCAACGTACGTCTTAGCGAGCCACAAAGAGTGGCCGTGCGGTCTGTCTGCCAAAGTGCCTTCACGCACAAATCTGCATACCCTGGGCAACGCAAGGAAAGGATGGAATGAATGTTCAGCAGACTTGGCCACGTTCATCAGCCTGTATAAATGTTCGTTCCACGTTCAGGGTCATGTTCGAAAATATTCATTGTTCAAATCGAGGCAGACCCATACAAATCCACTGAACGCGTTTTCTTACTTGGGTTGATTTCCCATGTTGGGGTTATTTCGGCAGGGACAAGTGTGGGTTTATTTTATCGCAGGGACAAGCGTGGACGGTCGCTAGCAATGCTGAAAAATTGGCGAAGCCCATCACGCGCGCAATATGTGCATGCATAATCACTCCCCCACGAGGCTTCGCCAAAAATGGCAGCAGTAGCAATTGGTGATTTGTTGTCGGGCGTATTTGAATCTTTTGATTAAAATTGCCCCAGATAAATTTATAAATACATAAGAGTGGGCCATCTGGGAAAACGGAATGCAGCATTAGAAATGGCCAAAAGGAAGAGAAAATTTCCCTTGTAAGTGTGCATACACACACACACGCACACACACACACAAACACACACACACACACACACACACACACACACACACACACTACACACACAACACACACACACACACATTCATGCACATGCGCAAACATACACATACACACATGCGCACGCACATACACACACACTCGCACACACATACACACACATACACACACACGCACACACACATACATGCACATGCGCGAACATACACATACACACATGCGCGCGCACATACACGCACGCGCACACACACACACACACACACACACACACACCGTGGCTCCATCAGCAAGGCAGCCGCATTCCACCATGCACGTACATAGCCTCACGCATGCACCAATCCTTGCAGGAAGTGGGGTTTACCTGCCAGGCCTGGGGAAGAAGAGCCTGAAAACTCTGGCCCTTCGAACAGTGTCCGAAGTGACGTAGCTGCCAAGCGTGTGAGGAGGAAAGAAGCAACTTCATGCGAGTGCACGGTCTTCTTTCGCAAGACCCAAGCTAAGTCCTTCTGTGAGCTCCTACTCCCTCTGCTCCTGGATCTGAATCACCGAGATGTGCATGCTGCCGACATTACCATATCAGCAGCACTTGATGAAGAAGGCGAGGCCATCCAGTTTGAACTGTTGGACATCAAGGTAGGTCTTCCATAAGCGCACAGTCATGCATACTCAACACACAAACACACAAAAACATGCAAATACTCTCCCTCCCTCATACCTCGTGCACACGTGTGTACATGTGTGTATTCTATGTACTTGTTGCAAAAAGAACTGATCAAGTTTGTAGGCAGATTAATCTGCTAACCAAAGCTCCCCCCGGGCTGATTATACCTGCAGGTGCACCTTTCTGGTCCCTGTGACGCCACATCTGCTCTCCTCCGCTTGCTTCGTTCCCACCGTGTTGTCCTCAGCCTCATACCGCACTGCTCCAGTTCTACTCCAGCGGTAATAGAGTATGGCAGCAGCAGTAGCAGCAGCAACAGCGCCGGCAGCAGCAGCTCTGAGCTTTCAGATCACCCGTCTGCAGAATTCCGGTACAACTTAAAGCAGCCCGTGGATGACGCAGGTGCCAGCTGTTCCCACGGTAGCTCTTCCTGGTTTTCCTCGCGCTTACTTCAGCCCCCTTCATCTAGCCCTTCCACCTCGTCACCACCCACTTGGTGGTCACTACAATTGGGCGTGACGGCAGGACAGGGCAAAGCAGCCAGCCTGGGCGAGGACGATCTAAGAAAGCAGACGGGAAGCAGCGGCGAGGATATGAGGCGCGTCATTGCATGGCTGCTTCCCCACACCAACTCCCTGACAACTCCTATAGAGACAAGCCAGGGTGTGGATGTGGGCCAAGTCTTTGCTGCTGTAAAGCCAACAGGTCAGAGTGCCCACGGTGGGAATTTGGATTCTGGTCTCCCACACCTTTATGTATGTGTATATTTGCGTAAGCGGCTGGCCTGCTCCTCCCTCCGTTATGCATGAGCGTGAATGGTAGAGGATCAAGGTGTCTGCCCTTATACGCATATTTACATACAGCAATAAAGGTTTAAAAATTGCAGAGCAGCCCTTCTGACATGTTCTTTCTCTCTGTCTCTCACAGGCTCAGAACCCCAGGTCCTGCATGATCCACCAGAGCTGAGGCCTCGCCTGCGGGGGTACCAAAGGAGAGCGGTTGCATGGTGGGTAGCAGATGGGCAACTGCTTGAGCTGTAGGTTACACATTCAATGCGGAAATGATTCTTAACTTGCATTATTGTGTGCAACTGGTGGCATATGGTACGCGGCATTCAATACTGTGGCTCGTTTCCTTAATTAATGTGGGGAGTGGTTTCCACTTCCTTCTGAGGGCAGTCTGAATATGTAAAAGCATTAGAAAATATGCTTTCCAGCTCTAATTTAAGCCTTATACTTCCATGCTGTACAGTCCTTGCTGCTCAAGCAAGAGGACAAAAGTGTGTTCAGCACAAAAGACTAAAATGAAAGCGCCATGTGTCTTCTTTTCTCTCTCTATGAATGTAGGATGCTGCAGCGAGAGCAGGTAGCCGGCTGGACAAAACAGGGCAATGAGGCACAGCAAGTGCATGGAAGTGCATCAATCTCGGGGTACCCACTGCACCCCCTCTGGCGAAGGATTTTTCCTTTAGGCAGCAATCCTCACCATCTCTTCTTCAACCCCTACACCGGCGCTATTACTTACAAGGTAGTTAATGGCATTGCCAGAACAAAAAGAGGTACCTGTTTTGCTGCTGCTCCTGAACGGGGATGTATACCTACACAGGATGGTTTGCAGAGCTTGTCTTATTCTTTCTCACCTGTTTCTGAGCATGTACTGTTTGTGTGAATGCAAAACAGGAACCTCGGATGCCTGATCCCAACGCTTCAACCGTTCGTGGCGGTATTTTGGCAGGTAGATACAAGATATTTTGTCTTTTTTGCTCACGTGTCGAATCCCATTTTTTTATGTGATGGCATTCGCTGCCTTTGAGAAGGCCAGCTTGGTTGCGCACTCTAGCAATGATCTGATTCCTCTACAATGTGTTGGTGTCCCCCACATATGGACGTATGTTAAGCAGAAGCAAGATACTTTTTTGCCATATCACTCAAACCCCAGAATATCTTTTGCTCTTTGCATTTCAATTATATAAAAGACGAGATGGGTCTGGGAAAGAGTGTGGAGCTCATCGCAACCATCCTATCAAACCGGTTCACAGGGCCGTCTCAGGTGAGTGGCATAAGCAATGAATAAGATATCAGGTTTTTGCTGAGACTGGCCTGTTTTGCCGCTTTAGTTTTTTGTCCTAGCCTCACATCTGGGTCTCAATATCACTTGCTGACTACAACATCAGTGCATCTGTGTCCCATTGATTACAGGCCAACGGTCAGCCCTATCTGGTCCAGCAGCAGCAGCAGCAGCAGCAACTTGGGAGTGTGCCTCAACACGTTGAAAGAATACAGTGCTGCTGCGGGGTCACTTCTCCTGACGTAGATGATGAGGGTGTGTTTCATCCGCTTGTGTCTGGGTTGCCATTAGTAAGATGAAATGTGGCACTGGCAAACCCATAACAATTCTGAACTGACTGTGGCCTTGTTGAATTCATGATGTCTATGCTTCCCCACAAAGCCAATTGAATTTTTATTTGGCTGTAATTAGCAAGATCAGCTGTGGCTGATGGACAGCTTTTGCAATGCCTTGATCATGTGTTTACATGTCGCAAGACCTTGTTTGACAAACACTGTACGGCCTGATCACATTATTGCTCACTATATGTGTTGAGCGCAGGCGGATATGATGGTGTATGGGTTTGCTGTGACACTTGCCTTGCCTGGATGCATGGAACCTGTGTGGGTCTGCAAAAAGCTCCCGCGCCTGGGGAGACATGGATGTGCACGCCTTGTCAGAGGGCTATGGCTAGTGAGCAGGTGAGTTTTGCGTTGTGCGTGTTTGCGTGGCACCTACTACGGCGCTTATCTATATGTCATATCTATCTATATATATATATATATATACATATATGTATTATATATTATATATTATATATTATATATTATATATTATATATTTATTTATTATATATATTTATATATATAAATATGTATGTGTGATTGTGGATGTGCACGTACATTGTGAATGCGCCATTGATAAACACAAGACAATATTCTCCTTGGTGTGATAAAAAGGTAATTTCAGAAGCTTTCATGATAATGAGCAAAGGTTTCTCCTAATCTCCCCATGCTTTCCACACTCTTGCTCCTCCCAACAGGTTACAGAGCCTTGTGGGACAACCCTGATCGTCTGCCCTGCTTCAATCATGAACCAGGTGAGCCTTGCTGTGCGCATGCAGGTTCTATGTGATGGACATGGCTGTAATGGCAGAGCTCACAGCCTTCTGATGGTAAAATGCTCCTTAATTTAATGCGTTGTTGGTTTTTAGTTGACTTCTTGCAATTTTTGCCTGCCTCCATGTAGAGGTCGTCCATACGGTGTGATGATTCCTTTTGCTCTTTGAAAGACTGCTACCCACTGTTAACCTCTCCTCTCCCTCGGTTGTGCCTGCAGTGGTGGGATGAGATCAAGCGGCACTCAGTGGGGCTGCGTGTCTTAGTGTACAATGGGCAGAACCAGCCTGACGATACGAGCTTGGGTGCAGCAGCAGAGATGAAGGGCAGCAGCGATGGGAGGCAGCAATTGAGAGCGCAGGGAAGGAGAGCAGCTAGCGGTAGGCAGCGGGAACTGGAAGAGGAGGAAACAAAGTTGGAGGAGGAGTGGCGGGAAGAGCATCAGGGGAGGGGGGAGGAGGAGGAGGAGAGGCAGCATCAGGGGGCCAGGGGCAGGAAAGCAATGGGCAGTGGCGGGAGGAAGAGGGAAAGAAAACCAGGCTTCATGCCCACCCACCTTGTATGTGCCTCAGACCTGGCGCAAGCAGACATCGTTCTCACAACTTACGGTGAATTTTGTATGTGTGCGTGTTTATGCAGTGTGTGCGCAATGCAAAGTATGTGGTTTGTTCGCATGCAACTGCTTTGTGGCGTGGAGTTTGTGCCTCGAAAACATTCAACTCACCTAGCCTTTGCTTTACATTGCCTAACAGAAATGACACAGGGATGGGATTTGATGTGAGAACACCGTTACCTGTGTGTGCAGATGTGCTGAAAAGGGATTTGACCCGCCAACCTGATCAGGAACAACAGCAAAGGCAATTGAGGCGGCAGAAACGGTAAAAGATGTTAGTGTACATACAGATCTTGTTGTTGTGCTCAGGCTTGCTTATTGCAAACGTTTAGGTCTTATACATAGTCGCGTTTGCTACGTAGCTACAAATGCTCACCACCTAAGAGGCTGAGGGCTGAGCCTGCATAACTTGCATACTTGACATGTGTGTACTTGACATGTGTGCACTGAAGCTGCCTTTTTTCAAATGGCTTTTCAGGCTTCCCTTTGATACTTGTTGTACGTATTGGACTGGCTTTGGTTGCTTTGCATGTGCTCCTGTAGGTACGAGGTTGTGCCCACACCTTTAACACGACTCACCTGGTGGAGAGTGGTCCTGGATGAAGCGCAGGTCAGTGGGAGAGGCCATACAAAGGAGTTAACCATTTGAGAGTGTTGTAAATCGAGTTCGTTTGACAGTTGCCTTGGTGTGCTATGGAACAGGTTATTCCAATGGTGCAGCATCTGTAAGGCACTGCCTGGATGAAGCTTTTTGTACATTGCAATTGACAAGAAGCGACAAGCTTGCGACACCAATTTTCTGAGCTCTGCAACAAATGCCCGCCAACTCGGTGCCTTGATGCAGATGGTGGAGTCCTCCACTGCCAAGGCCACAGAAATGGCTCTCAAGCTAGATGCCGTGCACAGGTGGGTGCACGCATGTCTTGAACTTTACTGAATGGGCAAATGATAAAGTGCTAGGTGTGTGCAAACCACCAGATGATGTGGTTGCGTCTTACTGCACTTAAAAGCCGTCTCCTTCTAACTCAAGCCTTTTACCTTCCTCAATTCTTATACTGCCACTACTGGCATTCCAGGTGGTGTGTGAGCGGCACACCCATCAGCCGGGGGGTGGAGGATCTCTTTGGTCTGGTGGCGTTCCTGAGAATTAGACCGTGGGCAAACCATACCGTGTGGGAGAGGTGAATGCGCTTTGCGTGAATAAGTTAATGAGCGTGCAGGGGCTGGATTGGCCTGTGCATTGTATATCCTGCAGTGCTCTGTACACAACTCTGCGCTGATGTCGTTTTGCTTTTAAATGCTTTTCCGTGCATGGACAAAGCGAGTTTCGTGAGATAGCTCCCAGAATGAAAGCAACTTTTAAAGGCACTGACCTTCAACTCCCCCCCCTCGATCAGCCTATTTCTGTCCACATTGATGGATCCAAGCAGTGCTTCTGCAAGTACCTGCAAATAGCGAGAACAACAGGGTCTTACACAAAAATAGTGTCGCTTTCTTCGCCGAAGTGCTCCAACTCCTATCTACTTCTGCAGATACCTGCAAATAGCGAGAACAAAAAAATTAAACACAAAAATGGTGCCGCTTTCTTTGCCGAGTGTTCAACTCCTATTTAATTCTGCAAGTACCTGCAAGTAGAGGGGGGGGGGAGCTTTGGCTTCCAAACCAGTGCTTTTGCTTTTTGTTTGTTCATCAGTTCCTTAGATCCCGGCAGCACTTGCGTGCTAGTTTCCTGAGCTGCGCACCCTAACACGCTCTTCACAAACGTTACACAGGCTCTTTATGCGGAGGGAAGCGGGCAAGCACGGAGACAAGCTCCTGCTAGACCTGCTGCGCCCCTCTTCATCAGGTATCATGTGGCGAACTAGCAAGCATGACGTGGCTCAAGAGCTAGGCATCCCACCCCAGGTATGCATAATCACGTCATGCACTCCGGTTAGAGGGAAAGGGAAAGAATAAGGAGGAGCTGCATCCCAACGCTCTGTGTGCAAGATGTCATCGAGGTAGAGGAATTTAGCATCCTGCTGTGTGTGTATGTGTGTGTGTTGTACCAATTCCATAAAGTATGCTTGCACGTGTACCAGACGTCAAGGATTTGCAGTTGAAACGTTTTTGCTTTCTATTACAGTAAATAAGAAAAGGAGGGATTGTATGGGCGCGCTTTGTTGGGTAGGTTTGCAGGATGGAGTGAAGAAGTGTTGTTGAGGTGAGGAGTAAGCTGAAGGTCTGTGAATGGCAGCGAGAGATGAAAGTGCATCATAAGGTACTCGTCAATTTATCATGATACTCACTTTCCTTAAACTAAGGCTGAAGTGCCTTGGTGTTGTAAAACAATGCAGGCAATTTGACAGAGCAGGTCATGGGATCCAAAGTAAGTCCAACATATTTTGTTCCCTATTCAACAGTTTGTTCACGTGACCACGTTGCCACTGTCGGCAGTGGAGCGTCACTTCTACGCACGTCAGCACCAGGTGTGGGTGTGGGTGTTGGTGTGGGTGTGTGCATGGGTGGGTTAAGTACGTTCATTTGTGCATATGTGCAAGAGTGTTCCTGTGTGCTTGTGCATTTTTTGGCATGCATCTCTGAGAGCAGTCGACTCAAGCTGTCCACCCAGCTGCCATTTTTGCTTCTTGTGCCGCTTGTCTGCGTGTCCTCGTGCCCTATTATGCATGTATATGTGTGTACGGTCTCTGCGTGCAGGAGTGCACTGCTAAGGCACGTGGTGTCCTGCCCCCTGCCCTTTTGGCTGAAGCTGCTGCAGCTGGAATTGCGGCTGCCACACCAATGCAGTCGCCCGTGGTAAGGTTAAGTTTTGGCCTGTCACGTTATGCTCATATAGTGGGAATGAATGTTGCAAAAAGAAAAGCATCGCTGGGACAGCCCGTAAGTGTCAGCTTGTGCATCTTTTTTCCACGGTTAAAAGCAAGCACGATAGAGCTTCCAATGACGAGCTCACTCAGGCATCAATCACTAAAAAGTGGCACCTGATCTTGACACTTAGTCAAAGTTTCCATGATCTTTAAAACAAGGCATTATACGCAGGAGGCAGCACATTTATCAAAATGGATGGCACGTAATGATGAGGGTGGCACACCTACGTGTGTGTGTGCTTCTCACACAATGCAGAGGGCAACACGCGCACACACTGGTGTAGGAGGAGAAACAGAGCTTGATCGTCCGCTCACGCAGCAGGAGACCAAGAAGCTGATGCTCCCACTGCTGAGATTGCGGCAGGCATGCTGCCATCCTCAGGTGAGCTGTACTTAGCGTGCGCTTGTTTGCATACTTCCACACGTGTTTTGCCTCCACATGAAGTGCTCCTCTGCTGCTTTTGTGCTTTTGATGCTTTTGCAATCATCTTTAGCTTTGAAACCTAAAATACAAGCATATTTCATGGTACATTTAGGTTGGAGCTGGCGGCATCAAGTCCATCAACAGCCAAAAAAACCCGATGTCCATGCATGAAATCCTGCAGGTAAATACGCGCAAGAAAGCCCTTGCTCTGCAACATCGCTCTGCAGGTGGCATACATAGCATGTGTTTGCAGCATTTGTATCATACAAATCTTTCTGCTAAGCAGCCTTTAAATATGCGTGTTAAACCTTCAATTAATGTCAAGGGTATCGAGCCACTCGGCAGAGGGCTTCCATGCATATCCACAAAGAGCATTTTCTGTATGTGTGGTGTTACACAGGTGCTTGTTGGCAAGGCTCGAGTTGAGGCAGAAGAGGCACAGCGTAAGTGCAAAAGTTGTGAGTGATTTAAACCTTAGTACATCAAAACTGGTATCAGGGTCTGCCTTAGGGTTCTTTTGGCGTGGTATTCTGTGCTCCCTTTTGTTTCATGTTAAAAATGCTTAATTCTCTTCAAAGTAAGTGGTGCTCCCTCTTTGCATCCTGGTACAGAGCCAATGCATGTATCCTCATCTGCCACAACAGGTGCGTTGGTTTCTTCGCTCAATGGGCTGGCTGCACTGAAGATGATTGGCTTAGAAGAGTACTCTGAACAGGTAACCTGTGCTACCAAGGTGTGTCTAGTATTTGCGTATCTTAATTGGCACTGCCTACAGGAATAGTTCAGGCTGTCCTTCAAATGATGTTCCCTTGAGTATGGACGTCTTTACGTGTCTTATCCAGCATTGTGTCACGCGCTTGCCTTCACGTGCTGCATTCTTGCCACTGTGCAAGCACGTTTTATCTTTGTTTTAATAAACAATGTATCACTGATTCGTCTTCGCACCCTTTCAGGGTATAGCAATTAACTTAGTTCAGGCGCACCACCATGGTACTGCTCATGTCAATGAGGTGTGTCGCACTGTAGCCTTTTTATAAAAATTGGGCAATGTTCTCGCTGTGTCCAAATGTTTGTGTTGAAGAGATTTAAAGGGGCTTTGCGGAACTGTTTGTTAAATTTGCTCAAATACACAAATGCTGTAGTAATTCTGAGGGGGATAATTGCAAATGGGTGAGAGGTTACTGGGACCTGAACCCATGCCTCTAGATGACCTGTCAAACAAGCCATTTCGCTAATACACATGTTGCTGTGACAGTTCAGCTGCTTTTGTCCACTCCTTTTGATCAGGAAAGATTCTTTCCTTGCTGTCACCAGGCTTCATCACTTGCTGCAGCTGCGTCCTACGCTGAGGCCATGCAAGTCATGGACACCAACAAAAAAGTAAGCTGATAGAGTCCTGGAATGGCACGTCTAAGCAGCAGTGTGCTTTTTGAAAAGCAGGCCGGAAACCAAATGTTAGCTGCACTATTTCTAGTACAACTCAAAAGAAAGCACTGTCAAATATTTTGCAGCTATGGGCGACAGCTTGTGCAAAGTGCAGCCCCATATTTATCCTAATGAAAACCCCCAGCCTTTTGTTAATGTACAATTTGTCAACTCCTTAAAGCAAGGAAGGAAAATCAGTATGCCTTTCCAACCCACAGGACATAAACACAGACCCGCTTCAGCGGCTGCACACCCTCACGAATACGGCAGAGCTACTAAAACATGCAATCAGAAAGGAGGGCGTGAGCAGCAGCGTAGTGTCTGTGCTATTACCTGTCTTACCTAAGGGCCAGGAGGGCAGCGACGTGAGCTGGGTGGCTCTGGAGGTGGGTTCGAAAAGATCCTGGTTCCTGGTGAGCACAGAGCACAGAGCAGAGGAATCATGAAATGTTGCCATGTCAGTAATTGCTGTGGAAAGGTGTTCCAATGTCTCTTGTATGCGCTTTACAATCACCGTGTCGCTCAACACTTTCTAGAGTAAGGTTTGGCTAGCGTACAATTGAAAATTCTGGAGCGTCATGCCACTGCGCTTGCAGGTAGAGGCGAATGCAATACGCTCCAAATATCTACAGCAGAGGACCTTATTCATGCAAGCAAAGCAGCACGATTATGACAAGATGATCACTGCTACTGGCATTGTCCCTGGCATGCATAGCCACCGCAAGCAGAAGCAGCAGAAGCAGCAGCAGCTAAATGGGATGATGCAAGGATCAGAGGAGGAAGAGGGACAGAGAGACGAAGAGGAGGGCAACAGATCTTCTTGGTGGGTTATAGGCTATTATGATTATAACAACCTGTACCAAAAAAATGGTTTCAAAATATTTTGCAGTCCTAGGCAGCCCAGAGTGCAGATTGTTGCTTCAGATTTTGTGCGCCCAAAAATATTGGAATGCCTAGGTTCCTGTGCATTATGTTCTGTTGCCTTCCTTTAAAGTTCCCTGTGCATGTCAACTCGCTGCACTTTTGGTGGTGCTGCAACTAGGAAGCGAACTGTTAAGATATTTCCGTGTATGCATGGCGTACGAAGCCTGCCTCCATCATGACCACTATTTCTAGGTACCTAGAAGCCATTGACATCCTGCGTTCAAACGGCAAGGACGAGCTGGTCAGGGATTTTATCAAGAACAAACTCCTTGAGAACGACACCTACAGGCAACAGGTGAGTTACTCTCTTTGATTGCTTTTGCAGCTTGTGCTGGATGATCTGTTGCGTCTGAGATCCTTTGCAATTTGGCAATTACGAATCAGCTTTGCTGGCAAAAGGGTGTGTTGCTGCTTCACCTCTGTTTGCTTTACATTTGCTACAGACAACTGTAAACGCATCCAGTATGGCCAGCCGTTTTAAGAGCTTGAACGGGCTCAAGATGCTCTTAACGGAGGCACTTGACAAAGTTGAGGTCAGCCGTGCAAAAGCCATGTCCAAGTTGGAGGTAAGCTGCTACAGATCTTGCACTGATTTTTCGTTGTATTTAAGTTGCTGAACTACGCTGGGAACATTTATTGTCGACACAGAATATCTGCTGGACATTATAAAAGGCTATTACCCTGGCTTCTACCATTGGTTACATGGTCTCTCTCCTTCTAGAGGATATTTCTGTCAACAATCCTTACACTAGCTGTTTTTCCAACCCCCGCGCTGTACGTGCCATATCCAGGAGCTTGCGTGTGCCTGCCAGAGCCCAAGCCCTAATTTTGTGGAGCAGGCTGGGAGCTGTTACAGGTGTGTTGTGTGTTAGTGGTAAGATGGACAGCGAGGCAGTGTAAGGATTGTTCCATCATGGAAACCAAGGTCTCGGAAAGATGTGAAGCCGTGCTGCAAATGATGTCGCACTCAAACTTCTTCCTTTATAGGTGTCGCAGTGAGCTGGGTGTCCAGGGCAGACTGTGCGAACACTGCAAGCTTGACGAGCTTCAGGTGTGGCTTTGTTTTGCACAGGACAGGCTGGTTGTGCATCTGTGCATATGGTTTTAGATCAAGTATTGGTGTTACAGCTGCTCTATACTGTTCAATCCATTCATCTCAGGTCGCTTGGTCCGTCCATCTGTTTGCTTTGTACAGCCGGGCTCTGACAGCAGGAGGGCAGGTGTGTGTGTGTGTGTGTGTGTGTGTGTGTGTGTGTGTGTTATAAAATTAATGAAAAGTAATGCTGGTCCAAATGTTCCTAATAACTAGCCTGCGGAAGGCCAGTCTTTACTTACAAGTATAAAGCCCTTATCCTGAAGGCTTACACCCTGTTGCCCACCTCCTATGCTTTTGACGCTGCAAAAAAAACGCCTAGTGTGAGGTACAGATTATTTACCCAACCTGCTAAACAGGTCAGTGCTGAGGACGCTGCCCGGCGCGCTTTGCAACACAACCTCCAGCGTATAGGGCAGGGTGGTCTAGGGGAGGTCGGCCAGGATGAAGGTGAGTCATCCTTTGGCCGTCAAATTAATGGCTTAAGGCTTCAAACGAACTTCTGAGAGTGGTTGAGTAATATGCACCTCCTTGTCTCTACCGACCATAAGCACGCAGAGCACAGCATTTGATCAATTTACAGATTAATGTTGCCAAACACAGCGTGCAAATTTTCTCACAGAAACAAGAGTAGAAAAGTAGAAAACCCATTCGTGTTTACCCATTGTTGTAGGTCAATTAGCCGAGAATGACACTTTGAGGCGTGATGAGAAAGTGAGCGACACTGCCATTGTGTGGTCGCCTAGCGAAGCCGAGCAGGCAAGTTGAATGGCCTCGTTTTTTGGAGGATGTAATTTTTTTGGCTGACTTATGATGTAGTTGCTTATATAAAGCAATGAAGTGCAAGGTTCTTACGTACTCACTGTCCATTGAAGGTGTTCATGCACACATTTAATTGAAATGATTTGTTTGTTTGTATGTTGATGCCTGTGTGCCTGTGTGCCTGTGTGCATGTGTGTGTGCTCGTCTGTTGTGTGTGTGTATGTGTGTGTGAGAGAGAGAGAGAGAGAGAGAGAGAGAGAGAGAG
>Ga0307942_1000265_pt1 | contig 33715 bp, 33 predicted proteins | sample OrgLakmetagen175_FD_201846 | JGI IMG/M metagenome (GOLD analysis project Ga0307942, IMG submission 201846) | Saline water microbial communities from Organic Lake, Antarctica - #175 | ecosystem: Environmental > Aquatic > Non-marine Saline and Alkaline > Saline | place: Antarctica: Organic Lake... | reverse complement strand
CCCTGCACCCCCCCCCTCTTGCGTTTGCACAGTCCCTGTCATACCATACCGTGTCAGTAGCTGTGTGTCATGTGCAGCGAGCATTTCAGGGGGGCTGCATTTCTTCTGAACTGCTCCTGTGCAACCATTTAATGAGCCATTCTGGTCTTTGCAACCTGCATGAAGAGCGGCATTGCAATGAAGAGCGGCATTCCTCTTCCGGGCCCTCGCTCGCCTGTCCTCCCGAGTGCTGTGAAGCTGCTGCCGTCTCTGCTCTGCTGCTGCAAGCGCTGCTAGCGTGTTGGGATCGGTCAGCTTTCTACCACACTCAACGACACCACTGCGAGAAGAAGGGCTAAGAATATGATGGGAAACATTATAAATGTATGATAAATACATCCAAATTCATCCTGGGGGGAACAGTGACACGCAACCTCTTCGGTGTCGTGCGTAAAGGGGGGTTTGACCGGGGTGTTCCTGAATCAGCGCAAAATTGGCGTTTATTTCATACAACTTTTACACTGTAAGGTTGCCTAGCTAGCTCAACGCTCTATTCTTCTGCCACGTTTCCACCCAAACATAAGGGACTACGCCCAGGGGGACTCTGCCCCAAAAAGGAACGCACACAAAAACGTGGTGCGCACTGGTTAGTAGTCCTCTCTTTTTTTGCAAAATGGCGAACGTGGACAACGCGGTTAACTTGCCCGGTTTACTTGTGTTTGTGTTAACCCGTCAAATTGTAAATAGAATGCAGTCTGAGTTTGACACAGCACAGCCACAAACCTGTTTTGATTAAAAACACAAACCTTAATCAGGCGACTTGCAAGCCTTATACCTATGTCCTGTGCCCCACATACCTATAGGCTACCTATGAGCCCTATACTTATGGCCTGTGCCCCACATACATACGGGCAACGTGCAAGCCTTATACCTATGGCCTGTGCCCCACATAATTATGGGCTACCTATGAGCCTTATACCTATGGCCTGTGCCCCACATACCTGTGGGCGACCTACGAGCCTTATACCTATGGCCTGTGCCCCACATAATTATGGGCTACCTATGAGCCTTATACCTATGGCCTGTGCCCCACATACCTGTGGGCGACCTACAAGCCTTATACCTTTGGCCTGTGCCCCACATAATTATAAGCTACCTATGAGCCTTATACCTATGGCCTGTGCCCCACATACCTATGGGCGACCTACGAGCCTTATACCTTTGGCCTGTGCCCCACATACCTATGGGGGACCTACGAGGCCTTTACCTATGGCCCAATGCGTAGCGCAGTCTACGTGCATACTACCTTGCACTATCTCAAACACACTCTTACTTACTTCTGCCGCATGTGTGCTCAACTTTGTTTGCAAGACTGCACACACACACACACACACACACACACACACACACGCACACACACACACACGCATACACGCACACACACAGGCACACCCACACAATGTTTTGCGGCAGGAATCAGCTGGACCCCAATGACGAGGCCACGTTCAAGCCTATACGTCGGCCAACATGCACAGCGCAGTCATTTGTTACCGCACACATTCTCAAACACACTCTTACGTACTTTTACCCCACATCTACTAAACTATGTGGTCGTACAAACATGGTACGCTTGTGTGTTTTGCGACAGGATCGGTTGGACCCCATCGACTGGGCCACGTATGAGCCCCACCTGTGGGCTAACGTACAGCATTACTATTTCCGTACGTCTACCATGTTGGGCTCCCTAACGCAGCTGCAAAGGGCATACCCAGAGGGGGCAGGTGAGGGGTGAGGGTTGTGCTGCGTTATGCTGCGTGTGCTGTGCTGCAGCATGCTGCGTGTGCTGTGCTTCTGCTGTGTTTGTCCCTTTCTGTGTCTTATAGAGTATTGTGATTATGTGTGTGCGTGTGTGCGTGCCACAGCTGCAAGGGGCGAACCCAGTTGGAGCGAGGTGAGGGCGGTGTGCTGTGTGTGCTGTGCTTTGTGCACGTACTGTTTTTGCCTTTTAGCACCACGGCTGCAGAGGCTGTGTATTCAGAGGAGGCAGGTAGCACATGACATGCTCTGCGTGCTGTGCCTCCGCTCCGTGTGCACACACTCAGTGCGATGTGCCTTTGTTTACTGTACTAGTGCCTTTGCTTAGTGCACTTGTAGTTCAGTGTACTAATAGTTACTTAGTGTACTGCTCAGTGTAACTACTCAATGGTAGTACTACTAAGTGTAACAATTGTTACTTTGTGTACTACTTGTTTAGTGTAGTAGTAGTTTAGTGTACACACATTTCCACATTTTTGATGCAGAGCGTGTCTTATGACTGAGGTTGAGGTGAAGGAAGGTCAGAGAGTGTGCCATGCTTCTGTTTACACTCACCTCATGAATAACTGTTTTTTATGAGCAGGCTAGCAGTCGCGCTTCTTGACTGAAGGCCTTGTAAACCTTGCAAACCTTGTTTACAGACACTTAATCGCGAAGGGTGTAACACCCAAAGGGAGTAGGTAGCACACAGTGAGCTGTACCTCTGGTCTGTGTACGCAGTGTGCGAGTTGTGCGTTTGTTCTGTGCTCTTCTGGTCTGTGTGCGCAGTGTGTGTGTTGTGCGTTTGTTCTGTGCACTTCTGGTCTATGTGCGCAGTGTATGTGTGTGTGTGCGCAGTGTGTGTGTGTTGTGCGTTTGCTCCGTGCACTCACAGTGTGCTGTGGCACCAGTCTAAGTACACACACTTCCACTGTGGAATCTTTTGTGTGATCTGAGGAGCCGGGCGAGAAATACACTTTGTGTATGAAAAGAGTAGGCCAGGACGGTGTACACACTTCGTATATGACGGTAAACATGAACAAATCCGTGCACACACACACACGCACACATATATACACACCCCAGGTACTACACAGGGACGTGTCGCAGCTATTCACAGTACAACAGAAACACGTGTACACGTGTACACACATCTCAGGGGCTGAGCAAGTCTGTGCCGCGGCCACCCACAGTACAACAGGAACACACACACACACACACACACACACACACACACACACACACACACACCAGGTGCTGCACAAGGCCGTGCTGCGGCCACCCCTACTTCAGCAGGCCAGCCATCCGCTGCTGCAGGGGGGCGTGCAAAGGACTTGAACCCCATGAACGTGCTCCCAGTCGCACCTCGCTTCCAGTATCTGCCTATCTCCATTCCCAGTGTGGGCAGGGGGGGGGCTGCTGGGGTATCAGGAGGCCACGCTCTTTCGCGCATGCAGACAGGTATGAATCATGATTTACGCGGAAATTGTGTGCATGTATGCTCTTTCGCGACTGCAGAAAGGTATGAATTACGAGTTACGCAGAAATGGTGTGCATGTACGCTTTGTCATGATTGCATACATGTTGGACTGACGCAAAGATGACACAAAGCTTAACGCAAAAATGACACGTTCTTAAATTGACAAGGATGCAAGCGTGATAATGACAAGGCAAGCAAGTGGTGGGAGTGGAATTATGTGACCTTTTTGTGGGGTCAAAAAGAGGAAAATGGAGTATACTGGGAAAGGTATAAGGGCTTAGTATGATGAAGGATTGAAGTGCGGGCTCTGTCACGGCTGACAAAAACAAAACAAAAACATTCCGTAAGCAGTAGTGAAGTGTAGGAATGAAGTGCAGGCTCTGTCACGGCTGACAAAATTGAGAATGAAATGATGTAAGTATTGTCCTTATCAAAGAGGCTTCGCTTGGTTTCTGTTAGTGGTAAAAATAGTTTAGTCTTGGTTGATGAGGATGAGACATGAGGACGGTGTACACACACACAACACACACACACACATATACACAGGCAGCCTCTCCACCCTCGAATCCACCAACAGCTACAGCTTCTCCGACCTGGGCCTGTCCAGCAAGCACGCACGCGGTGCTGGGGTGGGGGGCATGGGCCAGCGGGTTGGAGAAATGGCCTCCGTCCTGGCCAGTGGTATGGATCCAGCGGTCATGGCAGCCGCAGGAGGTGCAGGCAATGCTGCTGCTGGCGGTTGGAATGCGCGCTTCCAGACAGGTGACCTTCTGGGGAATGAAAGGGGGGGCGGTTGAGGTAGCACAGCATGTTTAGGGTTCACGTACGTACAGGCACCGTGCTAAGGTGCTGTTTGATGCAAGCCTTTGATGCATGTAGTTTTGCCACCCACTCACTGCCAAAACACTGACTTCCTGCTTAAAAGAGAAAGTACGGTATGCTGGTAGTACGGAAGTGATGACTCACCCAGGTGTGGGGGAAACCTGCTAATCTGTTTTTGCCGCTACCTACAGGCTCTCTTGACAAGCCATCCATTGGTACCTAAATTAAGCACATTAAATTAACAGGTCCTGGGCTGGCGCACGTCCTACTACCGCTCCCTCTCATCTACCGCTCGCTCACACACATCATTGCACACAAAACAACATCCTTTCCTATTCCATGCTGATAGTGTACGTGCTCTGCGTTTTTCCCCCACACAGTAAGGAGCACTGACTGTTTGCTCTTTTGGCATGCTGGGATACATAAAACACCCTTGAACAATGTTTGTTCCGCTGCTCAAGACGTTCAGTGATGATACCTGCAGGCTCTTTTGGAACGCTGGGCAGCATGCTAGGAGACAAAGCTGCAGAGATGACTGCACTTGCGACTCAGCGGTTTGAGAACTTGTCAGAGCCGTCATCCTTCTCTGGGCTGCTGTCTAGCTTCGCCAAGACCACGTTCCGATAATCATGATTTTTCGTTCTAGAGCCTCGTCAAAGTTTGCAATGGAAGTCGTGGACATGTGCACCGAGAGAGGTGCTGTGAACATCGAAATTGCAGGACAGATGGGACTATGTGGCTGAGTTACTTTTGATTATTGCCCCTAATCATTGAGTGATGGTTGCATTGATTAATCAGGTACAGCTCAAGCAAAATTAAAAAAAGGGCTAGGCACTCAGCCACAAAAGAGGTCACACCATATATAACTGGACACCATATCAATCTGGAAATCTGCAATATAACTCCAACATGCAAAAGTACCCTTCTGGAACAATTTACAGACGCCCCTTCCCAAACACACTTGGGAGATGCACATCATTGCCATATGGATTACTAAAGGCTGAAACTGCCTCAATGCTAGCAACAAGAACTGGCTAAAAGAGCTTGCCAAAGAAATCCCTGAGGCAAAGTGGGAAATCAATTACATCCATAATGACCCCTACCCCTCTGCACTTAGCACTGAAAAGACTCCTGGCCTTATTTAAGTAAAGAAACTACCCAGCGACCACCTTCATCAAACCTCACAAGGCCCCCCAGATAAAACAAGTACCCTGGACCAACACCAGTGCTCTGACGAAGCGACCCAGCACAGCTCCGCCCCAAACCTGATCCATACAGAACAAAATCGGCGGGACTGGACCTACTCTGATGGCAGTCTTAAACAATACGAAGAAGGGCAAGACACAAGATCAGGTGTATGCCACTTTTGCTTAGACGTATCCTATTACGTGAACCCAAGAGGCGTAGGTAAAACAATACCATATACTCCCATATAGCCACAGATAGCCTAACGTCAATGCACTAAATAAAAAAGCAGCTCTTACTCCCAAACCTCCAGCCACTGCCACCACATCCAAGGAGATGTCCCCCAATCCATCGCCCATTCATTTCCACAAAGTCAAATTCCACATAAGTATTATAGGCAGCCAATGGCCTACCTCTGGTAGACCTTAATCTATATTACCATAAGATTATTGAATTGACACACAAACTGAATGAACACTCCATCAGACATGCATCTGCACTCATAAAAACAAGGTATGCACTGCAATATAACACAAGCAACATCAATCAAGGACAAGGTCCGGGTGCTACGGCACACAACCCCCCTGACCCACATTAATTTCTTTTATATTGTTTGCGCGGTGGGGGGTTGCCTGGTGCGGGCACCTAAGTAACCCCCTCCCTTAATCATGCTAGCTGTGTCACCACTACCAGCGGAGGCTTTTCTTTTCTTTTCTTTTCTTTATAGGCAATGAATGTGCTGACGCTCTTGCTAGAAATTTAATTTCAACCTACTCTGGCGTTGCGGACACCTCCATCAAAACAGCTGGCCCTGAGGAAAATCCCTTCTACAACAACATCTACTGGCTTGCAAAAGAACATGAAGAGCACCGAACAATACAAAATCAACCAAACACAGCCCAGTCACCTACCTCAAGGCTTTGGTACCTATCCAATTACCATGACGCCTTACAAGCACACATGCATCCCCTGCACAAACTAGGAAATGCCAATACCGTATGTAGCAAACTACCATGAATGCTACCAGACCCTTATCTAAAATGGCATTGCCTATGGAGCCGCTAGCAACGTTTACCTAACAGCATCCTATGTATGTCCCTGCTAAAATTAGGTGCATCATTATGAAGTACAGAACAGGAACCCTCTACAACCAAAAGCGTGCGGCATGGTTTAAGCACTCAATAAACCTAACTTGCCCCCTCTGCCCTTGACTAGACAGTGCCCTGCATATCCTCTCTGGATGCCAACACACGCAAATAAGAATATGGTCACTGAGAGACACAACTTAGCATGCAGCATGATCTTCAGAGCCATCAGCAAGACAGGCTCCCTAGGATCCTGCATTGTCTGCATGGATATATATAGGTAGCAGTAGCAGCGATATCTGGCTATGCAAAATCTTCAGATTTCCGACACAGCTGAAACTAGGAAAACGTTGGCTCATCTCCGCGAAAACAAAAGAGCAACAGACTAGCAATGAAGGGGGGTGGGTTCTTAGGAGTGGCAGGGGGCAATTGAGGTAGACCAGGAGCACCTCAGCAGCACCGCCAGCTGCCACCAGCAATTCCACCCTCCAGAAAGCACCGACCCAAAGGTCTCAGCATTATACAACGTGACATTCACCTCATCGAGATCAAGTACTGTGAGGACACTAGACCGCAGAAACAGCTGAGCGCCGCGCAGGAACAACACGGCCTCTGCTCCACCCTTCAAGGAGCCTCCTCCATTACCCTCCATACCATCCTTTTGGGAGTGGGTGGCACTATCTGCAACAATCACACGCTGGAGTCTTTCAAGGAACTGGGTCTTGATTCTCAAAGAGCTAAGATACTTGCTTCCAAGCTGCATGTTCATTCTGTCAATTATGCTGCCAAACTTGTTCATACCATACATGCCCTTTCCAGCACTATAGTCAACACTCATCAGGAGACGGTTTTAGATCAAGCCTGCAACCCTCCAGATCCCCATTGATCTTTTTCTTTTCCTTTTGGTGGAGGAGTTTTACGGTATTCCGTACCAAAGTGGCTCATTTCCCTTAATTTATGTAGGGAAGGGTTTTTCATCACTGCTTGCGTAGCGTTGTTTTTTACAAATCAAAAGTTGCTGGAAACCGTAAAAGACACCAGGATCAATAGGAAACAGAGCACAAAACACAAAGTATGGTACCTAGTCCATTATCATTACATAAACCTTCAGTACAACTTTGTCGTCCCAGGGATCAAAAACCTCTAAGCAGCAAACACAAAGAGATAATATGCTCCATCGCTCTATTTGGGACCACAACGAGATTGCGCTCCAATATATTCACAACCATAAAACCCCTTGGGTGATTGCTCTTGCACCCATCCATGTACAAATACAGGCTAAGGAGGGGGGGGAAGCTAACAAACCATTGGTCTTAGAACCCAGCATCGCAGGTATAAGAAAGGTGCAAAACTGTGCCTGTAGATGAAGGCAATGACCCCCACAACATAAAATGGACCCACTAACCCATTCCTCAATGGTTATAATGCACGCCCAAGAGCTTGGAATAATTGCGCGCAACCAGCAATTCAGGCCGGTACTTTGCTTTAAGCTAGTCACCGCCTCAAATGTTAGACCGAAACCAATTAATCACAGACGGACCGCAAAAATATAAAATACATCTGAGAAATTTTTAGGCATACCTTCCATCTTCATTTTGGTTTGAAGGACTTTGAGATCAGTCACCTAAAGGGGGGGACTGTCACATTCATTAAGGTAGAAGCTCTCGTGAAAATTAGATGCCTAAAGGAGCGCACGCACCACATGTTTCACAGGCAATACCGAGGTCATACACAGCAAGTGACTTGTGCAGATCTCCCTTTAGACGCAGAATTAATGGACTCAGGCGCAAAAAGCTGGGTTGAGCAGTACCAGTGTACATGCTGAAATGGCCAGCCTACTGTAATGACCCCAACATATCAAGAATGCACTGAGAGCTCTACAAAAATGCGCTACCAACAAGTGAGCTATTAAAGACACACTTTCAACAAGTACACTACCACGGGAGGAGGGCTGAACTCAGGGCAGCATTTCATCGAAGCTAGGCTGCACAGGCAAAGGAGAAGAGGCAGGGAAGCGCATTTGAAATTGCAACAGGAGAAAGTAACAATTATTGGAGAAGAGGGGCAGCTTTGTGCCGGCACAGAAGAGGGGCACTTCTCACAGGCAGTCTTATTTAAAACGTACGAGCGCGAGACAGAGAGAGAGAGAGAGAGAGAGAGAGAGAGAGAGAGAGACAGAGAGAGAGAGAGAGAGAGAGAGAGAGAGAGAGAGAGAGAGAGATAGAGAGAGAGAGAGAGAGAGAGAGAGAGAGAGAGAGAGAGATAGAGAGAGAGAGAGAGAGAGAGAGAGAGAGAGTGAAAGAGAGAGAGAGAGCACAGCCCATCAGAAGCACAAAAGCATGGTATATGGTATATGGTATATGCTCAATGATTACATTCACACAGATCCTGAGCAGACCTTTCAAGGATGGAGCACCATCCAGGAGGGAGCAAAATGGGTGCAACAGGCAAGCTCAATATTAAGCAGAAAAAGTCGTGGCAAAATTAGTGCAGTCTGGCGAAAGTCTGACCACGTCAGACGATGGGTGGTTTGCTGTTGAAAGTGGTCCTGTCAAGCAGGGACCTTGCCACACTAACGAGCTGTGACCAACCTGGAAGTTGGCATTCCCACGAGAAAAGCCTGAGCTCTTGCGCAGCATGAGGACCTGAGTTGAAGAAGGTCATCAAGGAGTTCAGACATGTTTGAGGGTACGTGGCAAGAAAGCGTAGGTGGGAGGAGGGGGAAGCCTAACGGAGAGCTACCTCAGCTACAATGAGAGGAAAGAAGTGCTTTTGCTAAATTTCTGTGAGCTTTCTGTTTAGGTCTACGAAGCTCTTACTTAAATGTTGTAAGCCCTCTGTATAGATCTATGAAGCTTTAACATAGATGTGAGTCTTCTATGCAGATCTATGGAGCTTTTACATAAGTATATGCAGCGAACTCAAATGCGCGTGTTAGTACTCAAAGGACACAACACAGATACGGAGCAAAACTTCATCTTGGTGGATAGCATGTGTAAGTTTTGGTAAAATCATGCGCACAAAATGCTTTTTCATTATCTACATTTGGAATGGCTTTTATCTGAGCAGTAATTACCCTTTTCATTCTTTGGCTGCACTCACCACTTGCTCTCTGCTCAGGTTTTGAAGGGTGCTCAGCTCGTGCTGGTAATCAGTGATCTTGCCCTGCAGGGATTGTAGAGAGTGAACAGAAGCTAGGTCACCAATGGCACTCATAATTTGAGCCCTTCCTGGAAAGCAATGGTTGTTGCAACAACCGATATAAGAATCAACATGACCTCCCTCTGAAAGCAGTTTTAGTACCTCGCCGGGCATGCACACGAGCAGCACTCTTTAGCCAGACTTTTTTACCTCTTTTCCTGCTCAGTTTTATCGAACGTAGGAGGGTGAGTTCACACTGGCCGACCAGCCAAGGCTGTGTGGAGAGGCTACAATGTGCATAGCACATAATGTGCACAGCCTACAGTGTGCATACTTTAGGGCTACTAAAGTATTGCGACTCGAGTACTGGGATTACGAGTTGCCCAAATAGATAGCATGGCTTTGCGAGGCCAGCCAAATCAATTTGTAATTAACGATTTTTGCGTGTTGTAAAGCATTTCTCTGTGCTTTGCTCTGTTTTAAACTTCATCCATGAAAGAATATGCAATTCCTTGGGTCACCCTATTTGACATTTGAGACGGCAAAAACCCTCTTAGTGAATAGCAAAAAGTGCATTTTGGCATGGATTCAAACCTGCAGCCAAAAGTCGGCACTCTGAAGTCATTGTTTTGCGAGGCCCCCAAATAAAATTAAATTATTTTGCGTACTGAACATTGTGAGGCACCTAAATGGTTAAATAGTTACGCGCAATACCACCAGTATCCCTACGGTATAGCAATACAAGAGGGCATATGATGCGCATAGCATACAATGTGCACATAGAATACACTGTGCATAGGACATCTCTCTAGGGTTGGCCAGAACCATACATTTGTAGGTATATATATGCGGTGTACATGCGGTATTTATAGCAAGAATTCCACCATTTGTAAGGTCATATACAGTGCAGATATACAGTTCTGGCCAATCATTCACATATCACTAGGGTTGGCCAGAACCATACATATGTACACAGCTATGAAGTATATACAGTGTACAGTGTTAATAGCAGCAGGACTTCTATGTACAGTATACAGTGTCATTAGCACTGTTCTATGTATAGTGTCATTAGTACTGTTCTTTGAATACAGTGATATTAGCACTGTTCTATGCACAGTATACCAGTATAAGTGTTATTAAAACTGTTCCATGCACAGTATACAGTGTTATTAAAACTGTTCCATGCACAGTATACAGTGTTATTAGTACTGTTCCATGCACAGTACACAGTGTTATTAGTACTGTTCTATGCACAAATTCAACTGCTGTTATTAGCAGCAGAACTTCTGTATATACATGAACGGTGTGCATATAAGGTCCTGGCCGTCCCAGTGTACCAAGCGTTGACTGCACGCTCATAAGCTGCAATGTCCAAGAGGTGAGCGATACAATACACCAGTGCTGGATTAAAAGCACTCACGTTGAGCTGTGTGGATGGGCCGTAGTACACAATGGCAGCGCGGTCATAGGCCCGCGCAGCCTCATCCTCTGACGCAAAGCCGCCTGCAAATCACAATACACACGCTTGTGCGATGTGTGCATGCTGCGTAGTTGCTGTGCATGCAAATCATCTGCGGAAGGAATCATGCAGAAACACGTGCCTTATAGCCTCACAGGTGAGCCGCAACAAGAATACGCTCTCTGCATGGTTCGTAATATGACGCAGGGATGTGCGCAGACACACAAATGCATGCTTATAATATAACAAAGTGACATGACTCAAAACAAGGCAACAAGCAGCGGCTCATTTGTTGAGAACCTTCTCCTTGTACAAGTTCTAGCTCTAGCCTCGTCTCTGCTTCCTTACACGCGACCGACCAGCAGCTCACTCTCTACACTTTCTGCTCACACTCAAATGTTCCCTTCTTCGCGCGCTGCATTAACTCACCCATCTTTGCTGTATTCACTCTCGCCCATCGTTGCTGTATTCACTCTCACCCATCTTTGCTGTAATCACTCTCACCCATCTTTGCTGTATTCACTCACCCAGGTACACCTGCTTGCCGCGTGTTCGGCCCTTCTTGCCCACAGCATGTACACGGGGGGCAGAATTGTCCCTGCTCAATCAGAATGTGTGTGTGTGTAGGTGTGTGCATTTGCGTGTACCCGTTCAATAAGGGTTTGTGTGTGTGCGTGCTTTATAAAACAGAATAGTGCATTTGCAACTCAAGTACGCAGGTAGTAGAGAGAAACGCAACAAAGGTTTTGCCAGACATCCAACGAAAGCCCTTCAGTGCCAATACTACACCCACCATAAGTGAGCCTCCCAGCGTTGTGTGTGGCGGTGCCTACAGATAATAGGGTTATGAAAATGAGTCAAATTGTAAAGAGAAAGATCGGTTGGGTGCTATAGAGTATGGTCGATTAGGTGTGAGAATGGGTTAGGGTGCATGGAAGAAGAAACGGGTGCATCAACGTAACAGATATGGGAGGAAGCTTCCGTTGGAGGTTGTTTGGGTGAGGATCGTGGGTCGTGGGTCGTGGGTCGTGGGTCGTGGGTGAGGATCGTTTGGGTGAGGATCGTTTGGGTGAGGATCGTTTGGGTGAGGATCGTTTGGCTGAGGATCGTGGGTCGTGGGTCGTGGGTGAGGATCGTTTGGGTGAGGATCGTTTGGGTGAGGATTGTGGGTGAGGATCGTTTGGGTGAGGACTATATAGTACAAAAGAGTGGGTGCAGCTGGAGGGAAGGCAAGACATCGACTGGAAAATGCAAGGTGCGCAAAAGACATTTGGGAGGGCAAAGCAAATGCGTGAGGCATTCAAAGCAGAGCAAATGCGTGAGGCATTTAAAGCATTGAGGCATTAAAAGCGTTGAGGCATTCAATTGCGTGAGGCATTCAAAGCAAAGCAAATGCGTGAGGCATTCAACGCAGAGCAGGGCAAGCATTCAAAACAAAGCAGGGAGGAAACAAAACAAAGCAAGGGAGTTTGGGCAGTCACATCATGGAATGCAAGCAGGCAAGTCGCCCACTCACCACCCATGTGGGGCGAGGTTGATACAGGCAACTGAAAGCAATTTAAAAAAAGGATACGAAGAGCATCCTGCAAGGCTCGTAGTAGTAAGATGCAAAGGGGAACAAGTCACACATATATATACGCTACACTAAAATAAGTATTTGCAACGCATGCACACACCACCCTCACACAAAAATCACGTGTGGGCTTGCATTTCACAGACACATACAAACAGGGAGCGCACATTGTGACTAGGAGCCTGTTGAAGGCAACTTATTTATGCAAGCGCACACACACACACATATGCACACACACATTAGACTCCCAAATACACAACACATACACACACGCATGCACGCACGCACGCACACATACACACACACACACGCGCATACACACACACATGCAGCTCGGAGTCTGGCGAGAAGGGAGGACTTACTTGGTGACACCTTTACGCTTGCTTGTCCCACCTGGGATATTGAAGGAAAGCACAAATTGTTAGTTTGGCGCGTGGTGCTGCGCATGTGAAGAAATCTGCATGTGATCCCGGTGAGCTTGCTTACGATGCCTCACATGCACGCATACTGCACGATCTTATCACAATCACCAACATGGATACTGAGGCGCCCTATACGATGTAACTGGGCAAACAATCATTGCATGAAGTTCAAATCAGACGTACCCACCCAATGTCTTGCAACAAACCCTTCCACCAACGCCATACCGCATATGCACCGCTGCGGCACCCTTCCCAGCCCCCCCCCCAAACTCACCAGGAGGGCGTGCTCTCTGCCCGCCTGCCTTGACCACAGCACCATCCAGCAGCACCGCATGCCTCTCCACGCCCCTCCCTGCCCCCCTGCCTATGGGCATCGCTGTTGCTGCTGCTGCTGGCACCCTGCCCAAACTCCTACCCTCCCTTCTCCTTGTGCTCCGTCTGCAGCCTGTGTGTATTTGCATGTGTGTATATGTGTGTGTGGTTGCATATGTACATGCACATGCACGTACGTGCACGTGCATGTGTATGTGAGAGGAGTTATGTAAAGGTGGGAAATCATGTGTGCATTTGTGTGTGCTCATGTGCATGATCTTCGTTGCGTGCGCTTGTATGCTGCCTCGGCCATGCGCGTCGCCATGCGCATGCACATGTGACATGACGTGCATACCTTCTAAGCTGCTGTCGCTGCTTTCCCCCCCCTCCTCCTCTTCTTCCTCCTCTTCCTCCTCTTTTGTTCCCTCCTCGGTATCGTCCCCTGCTCCCATCTCAAAGCTGCCGCTGCCGCTACTCACCCCAGCTACCGCCGCCGATGCCTTGCCCTGCAAGCAAACAGCATGTGTGAAAATTGAAAAAGATGGTTTCCCCTGTTGGCTTTCCAACCTGCCAACATTGTTTAAATTCCTATTGTGCACAGGTGTCACTTCTTCTGACGAACAGTACGCAAACAGCCGCACCCACCCCAATGCACACACCCATACTCAAACACACACAAAGGCGCACACACTCGCAAACGCATGCCCGCTTGCACACACACATACACGCACACACAATTACACACGCACACGCGCCCTACCTGCAACGAGCCACTGGCCACCGGTTCGTGCCCATTTGCGCGCTTCCCTGCGTTTGCTCTAAGCGCTGGAACTCTAGGAGAACTGTCTGGGAAGTTAGAGGGCTGGGATGTTGGTGGGCTAGTGGTGCTAGGAATGCTGATGCAGGGCAGCATGGCAGGGCCTAGGACAGGGTGCCCACCCCGCACGTTGTAAGCCACCGTGGGAGGAAGCCGAGGGGTTGGGGCTATGCTGTAGGATGGGATCTTGGGGCCTGATAAAGGAGGGATGGTGAAGCCAATCATGCCCCCCCGCTGCAGGTGCTGTTGCTGCTGGTGCCGCAGCTGCTGTTGCCGTCGGAAGGCCGTGGCCTGCTCTTGCTGCTCCTGCATCTGCAGCTGGTTCATCTGGAAAGTGCTGCTTCGGGCCTGGACCTTCTCCTGGGGGCTCCTAACTGCATGAGGCCCGCCACATGGGGGGGCACTGAACAGCTCTTCCTCCTCTTCCCTGCTGTTTGGTTGTGGCTGGCTCAAGGCCTCTGGCTGCAGAGGAATGCCCTTCTGCCAGTCTTTCAGCCACTGAGGCCATCCTTCCAAAGCCGGGGGGGGGTTGCTGCGTGGAAAGAGGGGAGACTGCCTCTCGTCCAGTTCGGAATGCTCCCTTGCCTCCTTGCCGCCTGGCTGTTCCTGCTGCTGCGGCTCATGCTGCTGCTCCTGCTGCCGCTCCTGCTCCTGCTGCAGCTCCTGCTTCAGCTCATCAATCTCAGCCCACAACCCTTGCATGCGTCCTCGAGGCGCGGGGTATGAAGAGGCAATTTATAGCGCTGTGTTCAATATCGATGGAATGACATACAGTGAGGAGCAGGGGTTAGATAATGGCCACTTTGAGCAAGGGGTGAGATAATGGCCACGTTGAGCAAGCAAATAACGTGTAAAAGAAAGAAAGCAATAATATAATGTCTAAGACGGCTCCGCGAATTCGCTCGACCTGGTGCGTTGTAAAATTTGAGAGACTTGTCGGTGATACGTAATTTCAAGGTTTTGTTTGACTCAATATTAGGAATCCAATCGGGTCCGTAAAGCGAAGTGGGATTCCATACACATGTTTGATTAGCTTTTTCGATGTTTAATTGTTCAATTTCCCCGTCCCTCTTAGAGCAAAAATTTGACGGGGAAGCTACGGAAAAGTGCAAGACAGTATGCAAGCGCGTCACAGCATGCAACACACGCACTCTCAATCAAAGCCAGCTGACGTACGGGTTGACGAGCTGCCTGGCATGGGGTGAGCTGCCTGGAGGACTGAAACAAATAAATGCCCTGAAGGCCGTGACTATCGCGCAGAATTCTTGCTTATATAGGTATGTGTTTAATGTGTGAGTGAGTAGGAAATTTTTTGATATATATTGTGACTATCGCGCAGGAACAACACAAAGGCCTCTGCTCCATCCTCCAAGGACCCTCCACACCATCCTTTTGGGAGTGGGTGGCATTATCTACAACAATCACACGCTGGAGTTTTTAAGGAGCTGGGTCTTGATTCTCTAAGAGTTCAGAAACTTGTTTCCAAGCTCTGTGTTCATTCTGTCAATCACGCTGTCAAACTTGTTCATACGAGACGTGCCATTTCCAGCACTGTTATCAACTCTCATCAGGAGACGAATTAAGTCAAGCCTGCAACCCTCCTGATCCCCATTGGTTTTCTTTTTTCTTTGGGTACCCGGTACCAAGGTGGCTCCTTTTCCTTAATTAATGTGAGGAGCGATTTTCACTGCCTGCGTAGTTTTTCTTTTTAATGAATTGAGAGTGTGCTTTGGAAAAAAATCTGTACTCTTCCAGCCTTGTCATATTACTATCTTGTTATAGAAATTTCCCCTCTCACCTCTTCATTATTTTCTTAGTAGGGAGTATGCTATCTCCCCTTGATCTATGTAACACCCCACAATTAAACATCAGGATGGAAACTGTGGGGATTTAGAAGTCAATTTGGGGGTAGGAGGAGCGATTTCAATTCGGGACTTTTAGTACAGTATTTAGTTGTGTATCAAGGCTCAAGGAACACCTGGAAATGTTCCCAACAGATGAATGGTAGGTGGCTCAATAAAACAGGTTCAGAAACGCTTATCTGTTCCAGATCAGTTCGATACCCGAAATAATTCAGAAGCACAATTTTTGGCAATAAAAAACATATAATCGAAATCCTGACATCAAGAGCTTTCGATTGGTATATGTAGGGGACCGATCCGCGGGTCTGGGGTGTGGGTCTCCCAGGGGGAGTCCGAGTTTTTTGGGGGAGATCTCCAAAAATTTACTGAGCTACTTCTACGGAATTTTAAATATACCATCGGAATCCTCAGCTCAAGCCCAGTTGATTGGCACCCTTTTTGAGCAAATTGGGTAAAAGGGGGGTCTGTGGACATGTCCCCAAGGCAGAGGCACGCGCGCTTGGGTGCAGGCCGCAGGGTGAGTCAAGCCAAAGGAGCAGCGATTCACTCCAAACTTCCAGGATAGTGCCAGCATAAGAATCTCAGCTGAATGCATTTGAAATGGGAGCAATTTGGGGCCGTGCAAGCCAGTTATGGGTGCCTGGTAGGTCATGTGTACACGGGTGTCCGTATCTCAGGTTTTGCCCCACAGCTCTGCAACACTTCAATTGCAGGTTTTGGCGAATATGCAGATGGTTGCAGAATTTAAAAGGAGCAGGTTGGCACCCTTTTTGTCTGGGCAGGGGCACTGGGTGGGGGTCTGGGGGGGTGGGTGGTCCCTTAGGGGGGTCCAGCCCCAAAATAGGGCATGCCTTCCTTCAAAAACATATTTCCTCCCTCTTGAGCACACAGTAAAAATGTTACGGTACTTGGTACCAAAGTGGCTTCTTAAACCAATGTGGATAGTGCTTCGGCGATGCTTTAGGTTCTAGCCTTGACGTTTCCTCGGTCGTTATTCATATAGGTTGTCTACACTACATACCAAGCGTGGCCTTTTTCCCCTCACAGCATACAAGCAGGGTATTTGACACTACACAATCAACCCCCTCCGGGGATTCACTGGTCTGATTGCCAGTAGTAGATACACTAATAGTACACATCGTCAGCTTCACAGAAAAAACCATGCACTGAAACACCCCAAAATTTACGGTGCGTTTCGAATAGGGTGATTAATATTCGTGATTACTTCAGAATTGTCCCTCGAATTAATCGCGTTTGAATTAATCACCCTTGAATTAATCACATTGCGTTTCCAATGAACGCAATTTACCCAGCAGAATCAGGTTGCAGCCTGAAGCAGTTTGTAGCTGGGAAGGAAGGGCAGGAGCTCCAGAAATGCTTGCATTGCGCTTGCATGCACTGGACAGCGCTGGCAACATCCTTCCAATCTTTGACTGAGTAACGGAGCCTTTGATCGACCTGCTGGAAATTTCTCCAACCATTCCCCCTTCAACCTGGAGCTTTCCCAGCCTTTAACAAACCAATTGGAACGTTTGACTGCCACCCAGGAATTAATCACGAATGAATTACCGTCGTGCTTGAAATGATTACATGATTTTTGAAGTTCGTGACGCGTTTTGAAAATTTTGAAGATTTTAATTTCCGTGAAAATATTTTTGGGGCAAAAGCCACCGGGACTGCCTCTTCCAGCCTCTCACAGCCCCTCCCTTGCCTCCCTTGCCCCTCCCTTGCATCAGACCACTATGCATCATCAGTGTGCACCCGAGGCACAGCTTTGAGGCACAGCAACCAAAGGGCAGCCTCACTCTCCTGGTCATCATGACTCTAGTGCTGGTCATCATGACTGTTTCCCCCTCTCGCAGGATGCCAAACTGGAGGAGGTTGCCCTGCTTCATCTTCTTCTTGGGGGGGGGGCTTGTTCCCAGGTGGGGGAGGCTCACCCCCCCCCTCTGACTCGTGAATAGATTTCATCTACAGCTTACACAGATAAATGGGACTGTTTAGCTTATTTTAAAAGCAAGGATTTGTTTTGGCCTTTTGGCTGTGATTCAAAAACTCCGGGAATTTTTTTGAATCTAAGTGATCACAAATACAGCCAATTTCCGGGATAGGTCGCCGGGATTACTTTCAAGCACCACGGTAATCAAATCACCCCCCCCAAAATAATTCATAAATAACCACCTTTTACTAATGAATTCACCCTATGCCGTTGGAAACGCGCCGTTACGCTCCTGGTTAGCAGAATGACCAGAACAGATTTGCTCTAAGCTTTAAGCGAGGCACCTATATATACTTTTCTATTATTTATTGACATGCCTTTGCTTTTTTATTCTTGTTTCAGTTACCGGTAGCGCAAAAGTCATTCAAGTATAAACAAATATCATTATGCTGTAAAAAATTGGATTTCAGGATGTTTCCCGGAAAGGGTTTAGACCAACTTGGGACATCGCCCGGGACTAACTGGAGGGACTATGACCTTGAGTTCAGGTTTGTTGACAGCAGGCCCTAACTTGATCTGCTTGCAGGGAGCATGCAAAGTTGATTGGAAAGAGCTGGTGGAAAACAGAGAGGGGGAGAAGGAGCGCGGCATCGTGCAGCCTTTGCCCCTTGCCCCTTTGCCCCAGCGCATCTGCGTGTTCTGTACCACGGCAGCAGCACAAGCACTGCTTTCGTTCCAGCAACACGTTCCAGCAGCAGCAGAGGCTGAGCAGACAAACAAACCAGCACCAAAACATGCTCATGCTTGCAGCAAGTTGCTGGAGGAAATTCCCAACAGAGCCACCTCAGCCCCTCCCCACCTCCAGGATGGGCGATGGCCAGGGGTGAGTGCGTCTGGCGGCGGGAGCACGGCGGAGGGGAATGCAGAGCTGTGTTTGTTGCGTGCGTGCGTGTGTGCGTGCGTGTGTGCGTGCGAGTGTGTGTGTGCATGTATGCGTGTATGTGTTTTGCAAGCAGGATGACATCTTGCTCCCACAATTGTGCACACCACTTTGTTCTGTGTGAGAAAGCAGGGCCCCCTAGACCCTGCCTCCCAAGCTCCCCGTGCCACGCCCAACCCCTTGGAGCACTCCAACATCACGGACATCCGTTACGACGAGGACTATCTACGCTTCTACCAGTGAGTGTGTGTGCTTGTGTTTGGCGTTGTGCACACTTGTGCATCCTGACGGGAGGTCAGCCATCAGGCGTCGACGGCGCTTTCGTGTTTCAATCTATGTGCACACACACAGTAACGATGCCTAAAGCGTGGGTGCACACAGTGAGCGAGCGAGCACGCGAATTTGCGTATTGTTTTCAGGGTAAGGTGGTGCGCCTTTGATAGCGCTGTGTAAATGGTGCCTCCACGCACAGGGAGTTCTCCGGACAGCGCAAGCTGCCGCCCCCCATTGACGGTCGCACCTTCTTTCAAGAGCTGCCCGGATACCTGCAGCAGCCACGCCTGGGCTCGCAGCTGGGCGGGCGGGGGGCGAATGGTGAGCTGGACTTGGAAGCTCTGTCTATGTACTACCCGCGAATTTCAGCCGTTTGCCTGCCTGCCCTTGGTCTCCCCTCCCCCTTCACGTCCCTGCATCCACAGCCTTCCTTTGCTATCCACCCAGCTGTCTAACCAACACACAAAGAACAACGTCCTCCTCACTGCTGAACAGGAGGCCTGGAGGTAATCGATGAGCAGGGACCGGGCGGGTTCCCTGACATGCTGCAAGCTTTCCACCAGCTAGGTGCGTGTTCCTGATGCTCAGAGGACTTGCCATTTTGCAAAGGAAGGATATGCCAGTTTAAAATCCGTTTGCCCTCGTTGCCCCACGCACAGGTTTGAGAGGGGGGGGATCGCCCATACCCCCACACCTATCCGCCAATGGCATTTCTCCAATAGGCTCAAAACCAGGGACTCCCCACCCATTTGAAGGTAAGCCCCACAACCTAAACTTTTTTTTTCGAGTTTGTTCTGTTAAACAGCGTGTAAGGGAACGTATGTGCCCGGCTGCCATTGAATGAATAGACCCCTGTTTTTCTGTGTCCTTGCTGTTCGGGCATTTAGCCGGGCTCTAATACCCTGAGATACGGGCTGGCCTTGGTGGAAATCAGCCCGTTGTGACCCTCCGTTGTCACCCATACCCACTTCAAGAATCCTGGGTATTGTCATAAGGTAGCTTGAAAGCGGGCCCTCTGATGGGGCGCCTACTTTTAGCTACCTATGCTTTTTTGCTGATCGCCCCTTTCTATTGCTCTGTGCCTCCTTGCAGTTGCCGCGGCGGCTGCCGCAGCTGCAGGTCCCTCTGGCCTCATGGGACCTGGCCTAGATGGTAGGTGACGTGATGTGAAACCAAACAACCAAGAACTTGTTTGGAGGGACAGTTTGGAAAGGGAGAACTTTTAATCAGGACTCCAAGTACGAAACCCGAAAGGGTACAGACCAAAGTTTTTGTTACGAAGAGATTGTCAACGCTTCAAGCTGTAGCGCGTGGGGCTATGGCGCACTGTCGCAAGCGCAAGTACCTAAAAACTTGTAACCTCGTCCTGTTTTTTCCCTTGCGCTTGGCGTTGCCTTTATGCAGGTGTACACACATGCACACACGTACACACATTGTCGCAGGTATGGGCATGAGCATGCTCCCCCCAATGCCCCCCCCTGCCTTCCCCGGCCACAACCTCAACATGCACAACCTGAATGGCCTCGCTGCCGCAGCCGCAGCAGCTGCAGCCACGGCCCCTGACTCACAGCACCACCTCTCGCACTCGTTGGAGTACCAGACAGCCTACCAAGCTGCCTACCAGGCGGCGCTCATGCAAACGCAGCAGGTAGGACCTTCGCAATGTGTCGCCTTCTTTCAACTTTGATGGTTGGAACAGTTCAGTAGGCGTCCTGTCCTTGACACATACTGAGGGGGACTAAGAAGGCACTCTCTGGGAAAGAAATCGTGGCAGACAGGGCAAAGCAAGCTCTGTTCCTTGCGTGGCTTTTTTGTGCCTAATTGATGAAGTGCCTCGCTTGAGTCATTTGTGCTACCTTCATCAACAGCACACGTATGTGCTTCTGCTAGGTGTGTGTATATGTTGTGTATGTTATTTCTGACTTTGTACTTATTGGCCAGGGCCGAGCAAAGGCTGTCAGATGGTACAGCAGATGGGCTCAACTTTTAATATATATGATGACGATTAAGGAAAGCAAGGATAACCCCCATCAGCTCTCAATTTCTGCTCATTTGTTCCCTCCCCTCCCTCCAAACGTATCTCACAGGGTATGCTGATGGCGCAGAATGGTGGGCCCCCTATGCACTCCCTCAGCAACCCCCAACTTGCAGCCGCGCAAGCAGCACAAATGGCTATGCCCGGTAACATGTACCCAGGCAGTATGAACGCAGCAGCTGCTGCAGCAGCAGCGGCAGCTGCGGCGGCAGCCGCTGCAGCAGCCACAAGCGGTGCGTGCCTACCCGCATCGCGTGAGGTCTATGTGTGTGTGTGTGTTTATGTGCCTGCTTCTGGAACAGCAAGTGAGGTGTTTGCCGTTTGTACGTTGCACTTTTGCCGCTCTTGCATTGCACCCCTAAGCAATGTGTACAGAAAGCTTGAGCGTGCGGAATTTGTGCGTCTCGTTTCAGTAGCTCGAGGCATGAAGGGATGGTGTAGAGAAGGCGTTCTCATATGCTCAAGCCTTATATACACAAAGCTTATTTTAAACGCGTGCACACACACACATATACACACACACATAAACACACGCACTGGATGATAACAGGTCACCGCGGAGGGCCTGGCATGCACGATAGAGATGGTGGCATGGGAGACCACAATCGACGTGGCCCCCACCACATGCACCACATGCACCATGGCAACGGCGATCTCAGGGGGGGAGGTGAGCGCTGACACCCCTGGTTTGTGTGGGTCAGGTGTTGTGGGTGTGGGTGTTGGTGTTGGTGTGTGTTTACGTGCGTGTGCGTGTTATTACGAATATGTGTTTGCGTGTGCATTTATGAGGGCAGACAAAACAATTGCTCGTTACGCTGATGCGAGCAACCGCACATCTTCATATGCTGGCTGTTTGCAGGGGACGGAGGGCCCAGGGGGCGGAGAGACAGACATCGTCAGAATGGAAGGGGAGGAGGGCACCACGACAGGGATGGGAGGGACCACCACCATTTAGATAGCCACCGAGGAGACAGGTAGGGCTTTCACTGCTCATACTGTCTGCTGTCGGCTTTTTCGGATGTGTGTATGCGTGCGTGTGTGTTGTGTGTGCGTCCTTTTTTGAGTTCTTCACGCTACCGCCCTGTGTCCCTGCTCCTCTCCAGTGTGCACCAGCACATACACACATACACACACAAAAACACGCACTCACACACGCACTCACACAGCAGACGTACACACGATTGTGCGTGCCCTTATATGAGGTCCCGCACCCTTGTGCTTACTCCCGCTGTGCAGCCTCCTTGGCCTGCTGCCCTGCCCGGCCTGTCCTTGCTCTGCTGTGCCTCTGTTCCGCAGCAGCTACTGCAGGGATTGCAAAACATATAGGGCTGGCCAGAACCGTATGTATGCACTATATATGACTGTGTATTTGGTGATTTCCCTGCAAAAAATACCGTATATGCACCATAAATAAATATATGTATGGTTCTGGCCAACTGTCCATGCACCACACATGTGTAGGGTTGGTCAGAACCGTTTATAAACACCGTATATGACCGTATATTTAATAATTTCCCTGCAAAAAATACCATATATGTACCGTATATATATATGGTTCTGGCCAACCCTACACATGTGCAGGCGTAGGAACGACCACCACGGAAGGGAACAGAGGGGGCCCATAGACAGCGGCGACCCCAGTGAAAGCACTGCCCCCTATTCGTACAAGTATTCAAACCTGGACGAGGTGGTGGGTCAGGTAAGGGGCGCTGCAAAGCGTGCTTGTTCTGTGACGTGTGTGCCTGTCCGGGAGGGTTTCACGTCAATGGAAACGGGTGCTTAAATCGGCATCTGCTGGCACGGTACACAAACTCCTAAACACTCCCACACGAATAGCGAGGTCTGCTTCTAGGGAAGTGGTGAGTCAGGAGGGGGATTCACAAAGTGCGTGCCATGTAAGGGATTGATAATGTGTGTATGAGTGTGTGTGTGTGTCAGGTGGGCAACCGAGCCTTCCTCCTCTCGCTATTTTGAGTGCGTCACTGACCCGAAATGCAGAGTGCCGGCCGTGCCCGTAATCTTGCTGCCTTTTCTTCAAGCGCTTACACACCATGCTGCACTCACGCACATGAAGCCAGGGTTGGCCAGAGCCGCACATGTATACGTACTGTTGGTGCAAATATGGTGTATGTACAGTGTAAGTACGGAATTCAAGGCATGGAAAAATCTCCTTCACGGTCATATATGGTGTGTGTTCAGGATTTTGGCCAACCCTATATACAGCGCATGCTTGTTTGAATGCTTGCTCACAAACTATGGCACGCTAGCATACACCAAAAGGTGTGTAAGCATACACCAAGACACAAGACACACGCGTGAAGCTAACCTTGTGCCCACCTGACTGTATGCATTTCTGTGTACTTAGGTGCTCTCTGTGGCGCAAGACCAGAACGGATGCCGCTTCTTGCAACGCAAGTTTGACGAGGGGGGTGCCGGTGCTGTGGCCGTGGTGCTACCTGAGGTGCGGCTGTTGCATACCTGTGTGTGTGTGTGTGCGTGTGCCTATGTGTGTGTGTGTGCGCCTATGTGTGTGTGTTTCCCGTTGAAGCTTGTTCAGTGCTGTATGTGTTGCGCACTCCTAGAGGGAATGTGTGGTAGGGTTAAGTTAAACCCTTCCCGATTGCACGTGCTGTGTATGTGCTTAAAGTGTTTGTGTGTATGTGTGTGGTGTTACCTGGGGCACGTGTGCTGCTCGTAGATTGGTCAAGCTAGTAGGGGAGTATGTAACCCAACATTCAGCTGTTCGTTGTGTTGCAGTAGCCATTCAAACGTCCACGTGCATACCTACCCTCGTGGCGTTATTGTGGTTACACCTTTGCACAGGGTCATGCAAAGCATGACGCAGGTCTGTGATGTCACAGCATTGATCACAGCACTGATGTCACAGCATTGTTGTCACAGCACTGATGTCACAGCACTGATGTCACAGCACTGTTGTCACAGCACTGATGTCACAGCACTGATTCTGATGTCACAGTAGAGCTTGTGGTTGGCCTGTTGCAGTATTTGCTGCCCCAAAAGTGCACAAGGACCAGTGCTGCATGCGACCTACCCAAATTGCTGCCGCAGGTCCTTGATGCCATAGTAGAGCTCATGGTGGACCCGTTCGGCAACTATCTCATCCAAAAGCTCCTGGATCGGTGCTCAGAGCAGCAACGGCTCGAGGTGAGTGTGTGCCTGTGTGCATATGGGTGTGCGCCGTCTGTGTTTGTGTGTTTATGTGAGTGCGGGTCCCTTTATTCCGCGGGCGTGGAAATCCTTTTGAGTGTAGAAGCGTATGCTACCAAGGAGGAAGGGGTCTTGTGGCTGCTAACGCTGCACCCCTCTTGCATGAATGGCTGCGCTGAAACCTGTTTGTTGCCTTTCCACGACACCAATGCACTGCTCCACCGGTAATTTGTGCGTTGGATTGACGTTGGTTGAGAACGTAAGGATACGTACCCTGCAATGCATTAATCCTGCGCTCACAGATGTGTATTTGCGTGTATGTATGATCAACGATTTGCACTTTACTTTGCGGACGCACAGGTGTTGAAACGTGGCGCAGAGCGAGGAGAGCTAGTAAACATTGCCCTCAATACCCACGGCACTCGGGCTGTGCAGAAGCTCATAGAAACGCTGTCCTCCAGAGAACAGCGGCAAATTGTGATTCAGGCTTTGGAAGGAGGTGAGCGGATGAGGGGAATGTGTAGGAGCTGTGTGCTTGTTTATGGACGTGGGTGGGTAGGTGTATGCATGGGTGTGTGTGTCTAAGTGGGTGGGTCTTTGGGTAGGTGAGGGTGCGAGTTTGAATGGGTGTGTGTGCATGGGTGTGGGTGGGTACATGTATGTGTGCATCTAGGTGGGTGGTCGTGTGCAAGCGCTCTTGCGTGGTAGCTACAGATAGGCAGTAACAACGTGACTCCTTCTTTAGGGGCACCATTTGTACAAGTGTGCTCTCAGTGTAATACTGTGCAAAGTGGCATTGGTGTTGACCTGCAATGACCCATTGGGTGGTCTTTCCTCGCCCACCTTCAACTCTCCCACGCGTGCTTTTGCAATTGAACAAACGCTAACGCTACACATACACACACATACATACACACACACGCACAGGTGTTGTGTCCTTGATCAAGGACTTAAATGGCAACCATGTGGTGCAACGTTGCCTGCAAAGATTGGGGCCCACTGACTCAGAGGTATGCACATGGTGTTGGAGTAAGTGTGTGCAAGTGTGTGTGTGTGTGAGTGTGTGGGTGCATGCTTGTCTGTGACCTTTTGGGAATTGAGCAAAGCAGATCCCGGACCGACACGCAGTGTAGCCAAAACACACGACGAGAGGTATTTGACACACAGAATAGGAGTAGGTGAGGGCGACCAAGTTTAAAAAGTGACTGTGCACCAAAGCGAGGTACAATGAAATATCATTTCAAAGCCTGCAGCAAATGTACACACACACACGCGCGCACACACACACGCGCACACACACACACAGTGACAGTCACTGCTAGGCTGCACGGTTGACACAAGCCTTTTTCATAAGTGCGTGTGTGAGACCTTTCAAACAATTGGTGCTCCCAGCGCATCTGATATATGGCCTACATAGCCACTACTGCTCACCTCTTTTCTTGCGGCTTGCCAAGCTTCAGTGCTCCGTTCCTACAACGCCTATTTGGTGCAAACATTGATACGAATGAGTAGGGTTGGCCAGAACCGTATATGGACGTATATTTGGTGAAATTTCTGCAAAAGTACCTTAATACACCGTATATATTATATATAATATATATGGTTCTAGCCAACCCTGCAATTGAGGGCACCGCCCAATTTCCCTTCTTCTTGTGCAGCCTGACAAAGTAGTCACTCCAGGCCTTTGGTGCCCACCAACGTGTTTTGATCCATATGCGTCAGTTCCCCGCACGTGTTGCAGGCCTAGCTCGTATTTACAAACGTTTGACAAGGTGGTACCGCTGCTCACACTTATGCACGCCCTCCGCATACAAGCATCCTCCACACGCACACACGTCATCCCCACCAAAACAGCCGCAGCAGAGATACTCTCTATCCAGATAATATAATAATCCAGATACTCTCTATCCATATGCATCTCTCCCACACCACACAACACACACGTCCCCTCTCGCAGTTCATCTACCAGGCAGCAGGCCAGCACTGCTGCGAGGTGGCCACCCACCGCCACGGCTGCTGCGTGCTGCAGCGCTGCATCGACTTTGCCACCCCCGGGCAGCGTAAGGAGCTGGTGGAGCACATCGCGAGCCATGCGTTGTCGCTCAGTCAGGTGAGCTCAAGTGCAGTAGGGCCTATGTGGCTCGCTTAGCACACAGCCAACAAGTTGGCTCGTCCGGGCCGTGCGTGTGTATGCTGGCATCATATCAACAAGTGACACACATATGATAAGAGGATGATGCATAATGTGAGAGCATCATAAAAGATACATAAGCGTGCTAGGGTGATAACTACCAAGGGGCTGAGAGCATAGGGGGCCTGTGTGTGCCGTGGATATGAGCCCCAGTTCAGAAGATATGGGCCTCAGCTCGCCCATATCTTCTCCGTGTAGACTGCTGCAAAGCAGGGTTGTGGGACGCCTCAGGTCTTAGTGCCACAGAGCCGCGTTCAAGCCAAGTGTTACTCTTTAGGATGGCGTAGGTGAACGTTGTGCTTGCGGAAGGATGCAGTGGGTGTCGTGCCTTCGTTTTCTGCAGCCATCTCCTTTCTAGTGCGATGTGAGTGAACCAGGACTACTAAGTCCGGATAACATCATGGAGCTGCCTCGGCTTTGGTGATGGACTGGGTGCAAATATAGCAGCACACATGCACACACATGCATTCATATATCCACAAGCACGCACGCACGCACGTGCACACACACCCCCACACATACACTCAATGTGTAACATATACATACCATTCACTTGCAGGATGCGTTTGGTAACTACGTTGTGCAGTACGTGCTTGAGCTTGGGCAAGTGGAAGCATCGCAGGTACTGAGACGGCTAGAAATCTACGTACTTACACGGTCGTATGCTTTTGACTTTTCTTGCCTGATTAATAGATTTGCGGGTTGGGCCTAGACCGCCAAATTAGTCCAAAATGGCAGGAAGGTCTATCATAATATTGTGCATAGCGTCAGAAGTGTAACTGGTTTGCAAACGACAAACCGTAATGTTGTAGTCTGCGAAAGGAGCATGGCATGGAAATGAAAATGTGAAGACGCCTTTGTCCTCCAGTAAAGACACGTCCAAATTCTGACCTAGGCACCATTCTGCCTTTCAAGACTCCAATTCAGTTTCTGTCAGGGGCAAGCGGTCTCACACAAACAAACACAAATATACATTCCCTCATACACACACACACATGCATAGGCCATCATCAAGAATCTGGTGGGCCGCTTTGCGGAACTCAGCCTGCAAAAGTTTAGCTCCAACGTTGTGGAGAAATGCCTGAAGCTCGGGGGCGTGGTGCGTAATGGTTTAGTTTAAAAAAGATGCCAATTTCACATTGGCGCCTGGTTATATTTTCGCTTACTGCGTCCTTTTACATTATGCGATTGCGACGAAAGATGCTGGTTTCACGTCGGCACCTGTGCTAGCAGCCAGCAAATTTTGCTTCCTGCGTTCTTTTGCATTTTGCTACCGCTTCACATTATCTCTCACAACCGCTCAGATGTGGAAACAGCTTCTCTGCATTTGCTGATCAGTGCGGGCTGGATGGCATATCCCTGCTTTCATTAAAACAATTCCGTGATTTCTATGTCGCCCTATCTCTCAGTCTGAGTCTTATGATTACTGGGTACTCATCTGTTTGCTGAACCAAGTTAGTTGTCACCTACCTGTCCACACTACACCAAAGAAACGAATGCACATTATGAACAGAAAGGTTAGTTATCTACAGAATGGCCGATGAGGAGGTTGTGAAGGATGTGCACAAACACACCCTTGTGGTGGGTAAAAATCCTGTATTGTTGGATCACACCTCTAGTGGTGGATGGAGTTCTTGACAGAGTGGCCGACGAGGCGGTGAAAGATGTGCATAAACACACCTCTAGTGGTGGATGGATTCCTGTATTGTTAAATCACCCGTGCTTTCTGTGTGTGTTTTCCAGTGCCATCACACGTGATACCACACGATGCTGTTGCCTTGAACTCACAGTCTAAACAAACGGATTAATAGAGGCCGACCCTGTTATAGTAGCGACGGTGGCCTAGCAAGTCCTGCCGAGCTAGCTGTCGCGCATCGCGCCCTTTCTTATGCTTTGAGAAGCTTTGCCGTGTTGGAGTTGATGATTACCACCGTATTGGTCCGTGTTGCTGATGTTTCGCTGACGAGAAAAGGTACCCTGATCTAACACCGGCGTACAGCTATATGCTCTTGATCCACTCATCTGCCCCTGATATGTCAACCTTAACTCCAATTTCCAATATCAACTTGCTTGGGCTCCTCCTGACTCGCTCCTCTTTTCTGCGTGGCATGGTCAACGCAAAAGTTACTCGCTTGTGTGTGTGTGTGTGGTTGTGTGTGTTGCCATGCACTCTGGTGACTCTGGTGTGTGTGTGTGTGTGGTTGTGGTTGTGTGTGTGTGTGTCTGGTGCTTTCTTGTGTGAACAATGTCAGGTTGGAGCAAGGCAGGCAAGCTTAAGTTGCATGCAAAGAGGGGTGTGAGGATTGGACTTGTCAGCCCACCACAACTTTCAAAATTGGCCTTGCTGTGTGTGCGTGCGTGTGTGCGTATGCGTGTGGGTGTGTGTGTTGCCATGCACTCTGGTGACGTTGACAAGTTAATAGGCTAGAGCCTCTGTTGGGCTGCGTGCTCTCTGTGCTGAGTGCACACTCTGTACCTGCTGAGTGCATACTCTGTACATTCTCTGTACCTGCTGAGTGCACACAACTGCCCGCCTCGCGCCTTTCCTGGTGCCAGCCATGTGTGAGGCCCCTATGCTTAAGCAGACACGCATTTTTTGTGTCCAACAAAGTGCATCCCACCTCCTCACGCTAAACAAAGCCTAGACCTGTGTATATTGCCTGGAGCATTGCACAATTGTTCTGCCCGATAAAATGTGCATTATACTGCATCGTGCAGTCAGTCAACCCACTCAAGCGGTGTGACCTTGATACCGCCCACACGATTTGTTTGCGCCACTGATTTGTCCGGCCCAAACATGTGTGGTTCCGCGCAGGACGTAGCGCGTGAGGGCATCATCCGAGAAGTGATCTCTAGTCCACTGCTGCCTCGGCTGTTGCAAGACGGCTACGGCAATTATGTCGTGCAGGTCAGTAATTAATTTGTGAATACTGGATACCCTCTGCGAATACTCAAATCCTTTTGCAAGCACTTATTTCCGTTTGCAAATACACGGTTCCCTTTGCGGCTTTGCTGCAGTTATCAGGAGGATGTCAAGGCCTTCAGTCCAAAAGGCTGACTGCTAGCTGTTTTGATGAGCAAACTTCTGGTTACAAATGATAGGTCTGGCTTTTTCAATTTTGTAAAAGCCTGTTGACAGTAAGATCGCTGTGCTGAAAATAACAAGGTCCAAAAACAGCTGGTCCAATTGGCTTGGCATACGCATACTTGCCAAGCTGTTATCTTTCTCACGGAGTTTGCAATTTTTTATCCAAATTTTAAGTACCTTAACCCTGAAGTGGAAACTAGTGTATTTCTAATTTCGAGGCTTATTGTGAGCAAAGTCCACAGAGATTAGACTTATCTTTCGATCTCTCTATTCTGTCTCCGTCTCCTGTCAGGTTATGAGCCTAATGCCTGCTCATTGAGTCCAGGTTGTGGGTACCTGATTACTGATTACAAGAGCAGGCACATGATGTATTGCACCAGAGGGGGAGGTGCAAGACTAGTAGCATTGCAGCTGACAAAACAAAGTCAGCACTGAGTATGCACACACGTGTGTTCTGCACAGCTTCACAGCTTGATTTACCACCCTTAAAGGCCTTCGATGCAAAAGCTGATGTTGTTGTACTGCAGGGCACTGTGAAGCTTTTGAGCATTGTTTTGTTCATCCTCCACATCAGGCATGAGATCAGCTTACAATATTGGACTTTTGCGCTGCGTTCCTTTCTCATTATTCTTCTCTGTGCATCATATAATGGGCATGACGATTTTTTTGCTGCTGTGTGTGTGCGCGTTTGCAGTCCTCCCTCAGCGTATCGAGTGGTGCTCTGCATGATGCGGTCGTGGAAGCTGTGCGCCCTCACCTAGCCACCCTACGCGGAACCCCTCACGGGAAGCGCATCCTGCAACGCATCAGTGCGCGCTAAGACGTGTGCGTAACCTGCCGCTTAATTTCCTGGGCGCATGAGCACGAGCGTAGCACTAGCCCACAGGAATGCATTTGTAAAACAGGGGGGCCCCTTTCCCTCCTTGTTGCACCTGCGCCCTGTCATTATCGGCTCGTCCTAGTGTGAGGACTCCTGTGTACTCGTGTGTGGGTGTGTGTGTGTGTGATCCATCAAATCCATCAACAGGGGTGTTTGTATTATGGTTGAGGTGCGCATCCAGCCCCATGATGTATGTCTCCTCCGCCATGTGATATTCTCCCTTCCTTGACTCAATGTACTCTGGGGTGGATGTATTTGAAGATACCCCTTGCAGACGTGTGCGCTCTGTGTCGGTTGCTTGTCAGGCTTGTGTATCGTGCACGCAGACCTGCTGGCTCTGCCGCAGTGCGGCGTCATATGTATGTATGTATGAACGCTGCTGCTGCTGCAAGCTTTAGAGCTGCGGCATGGATGTGTACGTGTATTCAGGACCAACCCGCTTGTCGTGCGCTTACTATTGAAGGGTCCGGAGCAATCTGCCTCTGCCCTGTTGTTTTATTATATGAGCAGGGATTAGCATGCAGGAGGGCAAAATCATGGTGGAGCTCGTTTCTGTGAAGAATTGTTTCTGTGGGTATCTGGGCTTGGGAACCATCATGACTAGGGACAAGCAGGTGTGCGCTGTATACAGGCCATGGCGTTGCCTTTGTATAAAGTACATTTTTACTGTGGTGCCATGCGGCCTTTTGGCTTGGTCGTAGGCGGCAGTGACTAGATCTGGAGGTTCTGTTGAGGCGTCATGTGCCCTGTCCCTGCTCCATGTTTATTAGATTTGGGCACCACCATATTAGGCTCCTTTTATTGTTGGAGAGTGGAGTGTAATGTACCAATTTATCTTGATTTTGAATCAAACAAGGTTTATGACTATCAGTTAGCTGATGCTACAAAACCAGGAATGGTTCGTCAATGGCACTATCGAGAAGGAAGTCTTTTTGGACATGCAAGAAGTACACCCTGTAGAAAGGTTTTGGATAAACAGTGCGGTAGCATGCCGTGCAGTGCCGCACTAATACCCTAATAATGCCAATTCCTGTGCTACAATAATCTTAGGTACTCCGACCCAGCAATCACGCTCCAACAGAATCTGAACAACACGTACCACACTAGATCTGTCACCATTGCAAGGAGCCGCCCTTACCACAAGATAGCCCTGCCTTGTGCCATTCCATAGTATCCCCCCTAGCTACAAAATTGAGAAACACACAATTATGCAAGCAAGCGCCACCTGATCGAAATCAAGTGCTGCGTAGACACTTCTTTTCAAAGGAAAGTGGAATTTACAAATACAACGGAGACATACAACCATTGACCAAACAAACGCAAGAATCACCTGATCAAATTCAGTACTGTATGTTCTCTCTAGCAACAAGCAGAACAGGAAAAGGTACTAAGGCTACATTGTTATAAAAAAATGTCTAGGATCTCTGATTGGAAACTGATAAAAAAAAATTGATTTTAACCTTCACCTTTTAACTTGAATTTTGTTGATGAGAAAGGCGTGTTTGAGAGAGCGTCTGGGAAACCCCACCATCGCAGACACATTGAAAAAAAGGTAGACACGAAGGAATTACTAGAGCGGCAGAGCAAGACATAGGGTCGACTGAATAAACTGAGGCCTGGATACCGACAATACCAAAGGAGTAGCCAGACACGAAGAGAGGCTTTGAGCCAACCAGGATCGGGGCAAACTGAACCATAGCAATGACTGGTGCTTCAAAACAGGCTCCAACACTCCACTTAAAGTAACTGACACCCCTTAAAAGCGCAAAACTTGGCCTAGCCAAGCAGAAAACCTTATGGGAAACCCTTAGAGGAAAGCATAGAACTTAAAGCTTGGCTTCAATACACCTTGGCTGCAAGGTGCGTGCTGTTGGTTCCAAGGCAGATATAACGTCATATACACTGTTTCAATTGAACAAGTCCTTGGTTCTGATTGTGCTTTGCTGTGTGAGGAGTAAACACAGTCGTAACGCTCCGTACGAAATCACCTGGCAAAACGTGACGTTAAAACACAGTCGCAACGCTCCGTACGAAATCACCTGGCAAAACGTGACGTTAAAACACAGTCGTAACGCTCCGTACGAAATCACCTGGCAAAATGTGACGTTTAACACAGTCGTAACGCTCCGTACGAAATCAACGAAATCAACTGGCAAAACATGACGTTATAACAGTCGTAACGCTCCGTACGAAATCACCTGGCAAACAATGGAAGGGGGCGGCAAAAGGCTTAATATTTGATTTCAATTCGCTTTTGATACCCGATTAATTACAGTCTTAGCCAGGCAATTGCTGGTTCAGAGTTCATCCAGCAGCAAAAGGGTGATGAACCAGACCAGGTTTGATGTTCCAGACCCTCTCGTTGTGCTGCTGAGTTTATATAAAATGTCATTTGCCTCCCTCATTCTTGGCATCCTCAGTGTGACAGATCCATGTCTTTTACGTGTTCAAAACAAGATGATTCCCCTCTCTTTAATTTATTGCGGTCGGTTGGTCCTGGCAGATGCTTGATTGTGTACTGATATTATTCAGTGCTGCAGTGTCACAAGCAAACAACTTTGTGCCTTTTTTCCCTTTCCAGGGTTTTTGGTAGGTGCTACAAGTCTGGCGCTACAACTACAATATCTCAATTTTTACACGTTATATATACATACGCAGCCTAGCAGTCGCACGTTTTGACTGATGGATTCAATTGTAACGATTTCAACCATTGAACTTAAAGCTTAAATCATCTGAGGATCCTGGGCACAGCACTGGCAGCGGTCTACGACCTACTCTTCCCAAAGCTAAAAAGAAAATAAACCCAATCCTACACAAATAGACAAGGGAGAGGGGGGAGGCAGACCAAAACTGAGGAAGCAAGGTTCAGGTACTCATTACTCCTATCATCACCACCACTGAGTTTCACCTGTTGTATCCGTTAAGGTTGATTATAGTGACTTTATGTTGTTCCCCTCTTGTCATGTCTGATTATCGACATTGTAGTCCTGTACCTTTGCAGTACTTAGTTTGAACGCTGTTATGACGGTCAGACGGATGCCTCGCAGAGTGCGGCTTGGTTTACCTGTTGCTCCTTGGTTTGATGCTACGTGCAGATCCCTTAAAGCTCAGATCAATCGCTGTATCAAGCACAATCTCCCTTTAACACAACTGAGGCGTGATTACAAATCGTACTGCAAATCTCGCAAGAAGGTTTTTTTGAAACAGAGAGCTGAGGACATGGTTGGTTTGATCGACTCACGCAGCGCTGATATATACAAAATGATGAAG
>Ga0307942_1000264_pt1 | contig 33746 bp, 37 predicted proteins | sample OrgLakmetagen175_FD_201846 | JGI IMG/M metagenome (GOLD analysis project Ga0307942, IMG submission 201846) | Saline water microbial communities from Organic Lake, Antarctica - #175 | ecosystem: Environmental > Aquatic > Non-marine Saline and Alkaline > Saline | place: Antarctica: Organic Lake... | reverse complement strand
AAGGTGTGATGTGCATGCCGTCCTGCTGAAGGTGTGATGTGCATGCCGTCCTGCTGAAGGTGTGATGTGCATGCCGTCCTGCTGAAGGTGTGATGTGCATGCCGTCCTGCTGAAGGTGTGATGTGCATGCCGTCCTGCTGAAGGTGTGATGTGCACGCAGTCCTGCTGAACGCTGTGGCGTCTTGCAATGCTGACGCAAGCTTTGTTGGAAGCCTGCTGGATTTGTTGCATGCGAGTGGTCGAGCACATGTCTTTTTAAATCGCTATTCAAAGCAGGGCCCAAGTGTCTGTCCTTACGTGTGTTCGTGACCTTAGCGTGTGTGGCTCACAAAATAGTTTTGGTATCGTACATGCAGCCATATTGGTCACGACATTGTGCACACATGCGTACATTCTTCTGTACGCACGAACTGCACAGACTGGGCCTCTCCAGTGGCTTCGTTAGTCCTTGCAGCATCTGCCCTCCTCAAGGAGCTCGCTCAAGGCACCCCTATTTCTATGTTGTCCTCCTCCATGCCGGTTTCCTCCTTCCAGCCAGGAGCAAAAGCAGCAGCAGCGAGCAACGACAGCAACGGCAATGGCACCTGGGGCCAACAGCAGCAAGCAGCAGCAGCAGCAGCAGCAGGCAGTAGCAATAATCCTGGTACCCAACACGATCAGCAACCCTCTGTCGTAGCTTGCACACCAATGGGCTCGGGTGCTGAGTTGTGTGCTGCCTTTGTGGGCAGCTTGTCGGCGATGGCCAGCATCACCACACCCTTTACCCTGCACCCACAGCTGGGCGGGAGTAGAACAGACCAGCAGGGTGCACCTGCACTGCAGGCACCAACAAACACAGCAGCAGCGGCAGCAGCAGCAGGAGGAAGAGCGGGAGGTGAAGGACGTGCCGCAGGAACTGCAGGAACTGAAGCAGCAGCAGCAGCAGCAGCAGCAGAAGCGAAGAGCCTCCTCACCTTAAGCAGGGAAGATGGGCATATGGCCGTACTACCACTAGTACCGTTGGTAGGATCTACAGCCGGCACAAAGTCTGCCACACTCACCCTCTCAGGAGCACCACCCACAGCAGCTAAGTCGCACGCTCCTGGTGGTGCAGGGGGTGTGGGTGGTGCAGCAGCTGCTGCTGCAGCAGCAATTGATGGATCCTTGGTGTCGTTGCTGGTGGCCGCACAGGCCCTGATACGGAAAATAGACCAGCAGCAGCAGCAGAGCCCAGGTGTGAATGAGGGGTTCCGGTGTGTGTACGTGTCTTTTGTACATTTGTGTACGTGTGTTGTACATAATTGTGTGTGTGCATGGGTGAGTCAGTGTTGGCCATACCTTGCTCAAGGGTGTAACAGGATGAAACCTGTCTTGTGCCCTTTCAATTACTGCTGCCCACCGAGCGATATAGCCGGCTCGTCACGCAGCCATGAAATCCTCGTCCGCAAACTCACACAAATCCTTGTCAAAAGCAATTAACCTGTCTGCGGCAGCTTACCTGCCACGATTTCTCCTGATCTTACAATCTTGATCTAGCAATCATCTTAACCTAACCCCTGTGAGGATCATGTTCTTATCCACTCATTCTCCTGTTTAGATTTTAACAAACGGAACAGCCAACCTCTCCTGCCAAGGCTTTGTTAGGAGTGTGGTTTTGCAGGTCAATTGTCATGTGTGTGTGCTCACTGATGCTTCCACCTACACCTCACCACGTATCAAATTATAAAATGTTAACAGTTCATAAACGCTACAACTCCCAACAGAGGCCCTGGCAGCGCTGCTGCCTCCCCTGCTGCAGCTGTCAGTCAGGCTGCTAGCTACCGCCCCCCCTGGCGTGCAGCTCCAGGCCGCTCACCGTTTCTTCGACTCCCAAGTCATGCACGCACACACCGCGGCAGAGCGTCTGGCTTCCTCAACCTCGGCAGAGAGCAGCGGCAACGGCAACAGCGGCAGGAGCTCAGCTTCTGTGGGCGCAGCTCGCGAGGCTCTGGTGCTGGCTGTTGAGGCTGCTGTGCTGTGCGTGGCGCGCGCGCTGCGTGCGGGCCTGAGGGAGCTGCTGCCCAGTGCCTTTCTTTGCATGAAGAGTGAACCAGATGCTGGCAATGGTGATGGCGGCAGGGATGAGGACGCCGGCAGAAAGGGTAGCAGCGATGGACAGGGAGGTGGGGGTGAAGTGCCCGTGCAATTCTTAGAAGGGGTGGCACTTCAGAGTGTGTATGACTTCAGCTTGCGTGGGCCTGTGTACCTGGGAGTGGCCATGGCAGCAGCTGGCCACTTCTGTTCTTGTGCTGGAATGACCCAAAGCACAAATTCCCCGAGGGGCAAATCGTGTCAGACGGATTGTGAAGGTACTGCCAGTGAGCCTGCTGTCGAGGCTGAGGCTGGTGCTGATGGGAACAGAGGTGGGAGTGGTGCTAGCGGGTCAGGAACAGGATATGCGCTGCCTGGGTTTGTGGTGAGCGTGGTGGGGGAGGTGCTGTGCTTGAAGGGCAGCTGTAATTACGTTGCTGAAAAACAGGGCGTGGGTTCTACTGGGGGGCACATTGATGGGGGGGGGGCGGGAGAGAAGGGGGTAGGAGAGGGAAAAAAAGAGACAGAGCCAGAGATTGAGGTTCAAGGGAGGGGCTTGCAGCAAGGTACGGCAGGCAAACCGGCAGTGGAAGCTGATGCTGGCGGAGAGGCGTGTGCAGCTGCTGTGGATGCGCTGCAAGTTAAAGCGGTGGAGTGCGTGCGGATGGCGCTGCAAGAGGGCAGTGGGTCAGCAGCAGCAGGAGTAGGAGCAGGAGGGAGGGGGGCTGGTGGAGATGGCAGGAGTGCGTGGTCAGAGCAGGTGAGGTGCTGGCGGGCAAGGAACTTTGGGGGTGGGCGTGAGCGTGGTGTGTGCAGGATTTTGCTCTGTGTTAACAAGATTTGGAGCTAAATGTGATGAATATTATATTATCTAAATTTTCTATTTTAGGTGGGTAGTGCAAGAAAGGGGCAGTTCAGATTTTTTGTAAAACGCTTATTTCCACATACTTCAGCTGGCAAGGCTTTACGATATGACTTACTTTGCTCCAAACCCACCTTCACACAATCACAGGTCCTGAGCGTGCTAGGCCCCCTGACCGCACAGCTTGCACATGCACGCTTGCAAGATAACACAGAGGCACAGCAGCAGCAGCAGCAGCAGCAGCAGCGGGATTCACAGCAGAACGGCGCCTCCTCCTCCCCTCCTTCCCTGTTGTGCCACCTCCTCCCCCTCAGTGGCCCCTCTGTGGCGTTGGTGTCGGAGTGCATAAAAGCACTTGTGGCTGCTGCCAGTTTTGTGGGTGTGTCCCAGGGCGCTGAGGGCCAAGTGCTGGCTTTGCAGGTAAGAGCAGTGAGCTAAGAGTGGGACGCGCTCCAGGATGTTGTGTGTTGTTGTTATGTCATGCGATGGTCCTTTTGCGCACAGGCATGCTGCATTACATTCAGAGAGTGTGTGTGTGTGTGCCCAATGAGGTGGCACGCTTTTGCTACAAGGGAGTAATCCTGTAATTCACCTGGGTTTAAACCTGTGATGCTGCTACATGTGATGTAAGCGGCCAAAGATGTTGTGGTGCGTGTGACCCAGAATCCTTGTATACAGCCTACGCATTTGCAAAAGTGTCGCTGCCACTTTGTGTGTATTTGCGTGTCTCACATCCCGTATTACAACATTCACGTGTGCAGGTGCTACTGCCATTGTTGGTCATGGCTGCGTCCCCCCTGCCCCCTGCTCTACCCACCCTGGCCCTAAAAGAGCTAGCCGTTAAGCTCATCACTTCTTTACCTGGATCACCAATGGGTGCGTGCAAGCTTGTGTACATGTGCTCATGGTAGAGACTCTGCATTCCTTGTGGCAGACAACTTGATCTATTCGTCTGGTTGCATACATTTTCATATACACACAATAGTATCATGAAGTGTGTCTGTGGGAGGTGTCAAGTATCAATCTGATGTCTGCAAGTGCATGGAAGTCAAAAGGTACAGGCCAGCTTCAAACAGGGGTGTTTTGTCGCATCAGGCACACAGTAGTGGCCTGAATAAAGCCAACCCTCTCCTGCCTTAGTTTTTACAAGCGTATCTTACTTTATAGTCACTCTTGCCGAATGCACTGCACAACACTTTTCTGTGATGCCAACCAACACTCCCACCGCAGGGGCCCCCTTCAAAACCGCTCTGTCTGGCCTGCCCCAGGCCTCCAAGCAAAGGCTGCAAGCTGCGCTTAAAGAGCCAGAAGTAGGGCTGGTGGCCCAAGCAGGGGGAGGGGTAACTCTAGCCTCCCCTGCTCGCCAGCATTCTTCGATAGGCGCCTCTGCTTCCGCCGCTCGCCCCGCCATCCAACTCAAGACCACGTTTGCTCTCCCAAAATGATACAGTGAAAGTGTTGGGTGTATGCCTGTTCGGACCTTGGAGTCAGTTCCTGTATAAGTGTGGCTTTACTGGCAACCTGCACTTATTTAGCTCGGATAAATGGATTGCGAGAAGCTTCTAACGGAATTTGCTTTAAACCAATTAGGCTTCGTTTGACATCAGACCAATTGGAGGATTATAATATTAAGAGCAGGCTGGACGTTTAGTTTTATGTGGGATTGAACTATTGACTGTTGACTGTTTCTATGCAAATTTCCTTGCTTTTTATATGTCAGCTTGCAAAGCGCAGGAGTCACAATTGCTACCACTAAGTGGTAAAGTGACACTGTCAGCTAGAAAGTACAAGTGTGAGGACACGTGATTGTGATCAATATATAAGAAGCTTTTACAAGAAAAGGCTTTCAGACGAGAAGTGTGGCTGCTGGCCTGCTCATAAAAAGCGATTCGTTCATTGAGGATAAAATAAAGCTTGTTGTTCCTCTGGCTTGAGAAGAAGGTAGACACATCGTGGGCTCCTGCTGGGGGAAACAGGTATGCATATTTCCTGTTGAGAGAAATCACATGGGGATTGAAGCACGCAGTGGAAAAGGACATGCTGCTCATCTTGGATATCATCAGTATCACATAGGTGGGGGAGTTAGTTCTTTGTTCCCATGTCGCTGTCTCAAAACAGGACACATGCTTATGACTAATTTATGTGTTCGCATGATGTACGATTGTTAAGATCACTAGCGCTATTAAAAGAACAACAAGGAAACAAAAGCATAAATGCAGGCAGTGTAGAACCGATCCCCGCATTAATAAAAGGGAAGGAGCCCATCACACACTAGTGACTTTTATACTACCTTCGTATGCTACTCTTATGCCCCACCACAACAAGCACTCAACAAATCACGCACAGCTATCATTCCTAGTCTGGTCTCTGCCTTTGCCATCACGCCATGCTCCTAGTACCCAGACTTTAATAATGGGATGCAATGATTGAGAGGGTGATCGAAAGCAAGCACAACATCTGGCGTAGCACTTAAATGGCCATGATTCGTGAAGATGTACATATCTTTAAATTAGGTGCCCCCTCTATTCACATGGAATACCACAGGCGCTCTTCAGTGGCACTTGTAACTAGAGGATCCCTCTGATCGCCACTGATTTGTGACAATTCATATGATATGGATATGGACCATATCCTTACCCACCAGGTTTCCCACTTTTCACCTTCTTACCACAACATTCTTGTCCACAAAAGAAGGAACGTCGTTACCACTTAAGAGACAAACTAACCTCCAGATGCAGGCACGCCAGTAATCTGCACCTGGTTCATTAAAGGAAATAGTGTGTTTTTAAATGACCTAAACTCATCTCAGAAGTAACCTCCATCCGCACTCCCCCCACACCAGCACTGACCACCCTCATTAATTGCACTACCAAACCACTTGTGAGCCTAGGCATAAATGGCTTTCACGATCTCACGTCAGCAAACTAGGGTCACATTCTGGCAAACAACTTAAAAATTTGAAAGCATTTAACAAGCCCACCTCAATCCCAGAAACACTCAAATTTTACATATCAAGCCCGTCAATGCATCACCCACACCACAGCCGCGCTCATCAGCACATTAATAACCATCCCATTATGTGTTTTGAGATCAATACCACGGCCTCGTCAATAGAAACACCCCCCCCCCCTTATTCAAATCCAAATGCCCAACCCCAGAAGCGCACGGCACGCAACAACAGGTCTCTGTTTGAGCCTTCCCAAGCACAATGTCTCACCACGACAGCAGTTGCCCCTTTTTGTCCACCACAAACCGATATAGCACGTTCACAATGCCACACACAACGAACTTCCAACCAAACAAAAGGAACCATGACCCCATGGCCAGTCCACCATAAACTGCAGCTGCTGTCTGAATTTCTGACCCTGCACCCACAACCGACATGCTGCCCCGCCCACACAAAACGAGCCAGCAAAACATGCACCATGCGCATAATCTGCTCCCCCACAACCATTAAAAAGAGAAGTCGCAGCCAGATAGTAAGCCAGCAACAGCTCCTCAACACGCAAAACTTATAAGCTTACAAGGTTATTACTCCCTTCCAAACTAAACCAACCAACATCCAACCCAAGAAAGGCATGACACGCTCACATACCGCTTGCCACAATCAATCTGCAGCATAGACGCTTACCCAGACAGCTACCTCCTCCCACAAGACAATAGTACTAGCCCCTTCACACAGCAGATAAGTAACACAAACCCAATCTACCGCATCCACAATAATCCAAAGTGGCTTACTTTTCCTTGATCAATGTGGGGAGTGGTTTCCACTGCCTGCGTAGTTATTCTTTTTCTTTTTCCAACCTTTGAGAATACAGACTACACAGAACCACATGTACAGCACAGACCCCAGAGAAAAAGAAGATGCGAGCTCCTTGATGTAACCCAATGCTTACCTAATCTGAGCCTGCCCCCCTTGCGCACTACCCACATCCAACAAGAACTCTGGACGTACAAGAAAGACAGGGCCTTCTCTATGATACCCACTGAGGCCATAAACACGCTTTATCATGATGATCTGGACGTCCACCACAACAAGGCATGCTCACCCCTGAGCGACTGAATTCTACAAAGGGCTTCTGAAAAGGCAAAATACAGCGGCTTGCACGACAGCAATCCACCCGCCCCCCAGAGTCTTGCATCGGAGCTCGTGGGCCTCGTCACACACAAAGATTGCTACCTCCAGACATGCAAGCCAAAAGATTAATAAAAATTTGTTTTTGCGGATGCTTCCCCCCCACATTATCACCGCCCTAGTCACTAAAGAAGAAATGCATCCCCCCTTGACCATGACCCCAATACTGGAGTGAACACCCAAGAGATAAGGCCTTCAAGGAAAAGTGCAACACCTCCTCCTCAAAGTTCACTGGTTTCTCTATCTGCCATCCCATTTACCATGAAAACACCAGAGGGGGCTGACGAAGGCCCAAAATGGGTATGCTTTTGAAAGGTTCCCAGGGTATGGGCCCCGTGACGGGGCTGTTTCAAGCTCAGCATCCAAAGGTAGCCCTTGACCAGGGCTTTCCAAAGCACTTGAGCTTGAAACAGCCTCTCCTGATGATTGGGATAATGATACTGGAAAGGGCATGTCTGGTATGGACAAGTCTAGCTGCGTAGTTGACAGAATCACAAAATGCATGGAGGCAAGTTTCTAAAATTTAAGACCCAAGTCTACTCGTGGAGGAGAGGCACATCAACAATGGCTCGTGGTATGGTAGCACGCATTCCTTTATCGCTGTCATGTCATGATAAAAATGTCAATCTAACTTTTCAAACAAGGGGCGTTTCTTCCCTCCAGGAGCAACACTGCTAGTACTTTGTTGGCAACTATCTCCAGCGTTTGATGTACCATCCTCATCTATCAAAGCTGCTCCAACCTCTTTTTGTTGAGAGAAGTCAGTGCCGTTGCTACTACTGCCATCGCTTCTACCAGCACGTGCCCTTAATCGCTCCTTCCAAGCCAGGTCTGGACGAGACTGCAACGACTCACGCTGGAAGCTGCCTCCTGCCTCTTCTGTTAGGTGTCCTTGCTGTTGCTGTTGCTGCTGCCGCTGTTGCTGCTGCTGTGCGGATGATTGCTCAGGCTGGATATTGTTGAGCGTCAGGGCAAGGTGCGGGCTGGGCCTACAGGCATCATTCGAGCAAGAACGAAACAGGGCAAAACAGGGCAAAACAGGGCATCAGTCGTGTAAGAACAAAACAGGGTGCAAGAGCAAAACAGAACAAAACAGGCATCAGTCGTGCAAGAACAAAACAGGGAGGGAAAACATGTCAGTCGTGGAAGTTGTACAAGAACAAAACAGGGAAACTATGCCAGTGGCAGGAGCAAAACAAGCACCGGCCATGCCAAAACAAAGCAGGTGAATGTGAAAGCGAAGAGCAAAATCGACATCAATCGTGCAAAAACATGAGAAGAAAATACACGACCAGAAACACAGAAAATAGCATAGTAGGAGCAGAAGAAGGCAAATAAAAACCAGCTGTGCTTGAGGGAGAAACACGCAGTTCTACTTGTTAGCTCTGGCCACTACCGCAAAATTGCAAATTTTGAAATACGTGACAAGTACTGTGAACCGTAAAGAAGGCGCTCTGGATAGGCTGGTGTGAATCGAACTATATTTTACTACATTGTACTAAACTTTACTATATTGCACTTGCATACATAGCAAACAAATGGAACACGAAGCAAGTTGTACAAAAATAAGACCAATATTTGCGCTGATTGGGCTATTTTGGCAAAGAAGAGCTGCAGGGCAGGTTCCACCCATATCACTGCAGTCCTGAATCATGGCAGCTCCCAACCTCTCTAATTGAACAACAATCAGACATCATTTGTTAAGCCAAAACCAAAGCTTTGCAAACAAGCAACTTTGTGGTGAGGGATTCGCAGTTTAAAAATTGCCCCAAGGTCAAAGCCACACCTGTAGCGCTGCATACGAGGCTGATCCCCCGAGCCTTGAGGTTGAGGTTGCGGTGACACAGGTGCTGCAGTTAGGTCAGGTGTGCGTCCCCTGCTTGCGTCTAGCAGCAGTCCTGGCCATTCAGGCCCGGAGTTGCCTGCCCCCTTGCCTGCCTGCCTTTGCTCCCACTGGCTGTTGAAGGCGTCGCTTTCTTCTTGCCGCTCGTAGGATGACTCCAACTTGTAGTACGCACGCGCTTGGGCTGTCAGCACGTGCACTTCCACGTGCCCTGCGTGTTTTTGTGTACCAGTGTGTATGTATGTGCGTGCAAGTTTGTTTACATGTGTGCTGATGAATCACGTACACTAGGTTGTTGCAAGCACATCTTGCTATGCATCAACGCCACAAATTTGGCAATCGAAGGCTAAACAGCCACTGTACAAAAATGCCTTGTACAAAGATGCTAGCCCAAACATTAATTACTATGAACGTTGCGCATTTCATTAATCTGGGTGAACGTGGGTGGACGTGGGCAAGCAAGCCCATGTAGGCACGTCCTTTCTGGCACTCAACCCCCCCGCCACATGAACCTCACACAAACGCAAGCTTTATCATTTCGTGGCCTGGTAGCTCACACAAGCGTAGCTACACAAGCCAGTCCTTAGACGTTTCAAAACCATTCCTATTACACACTCCTAGGCAGACATCACGGAGTTCACAACGCACAGCACGCGCTTATCAACAGCTGATCGGTCATGATTTCACTTGATCACACAGCAACACCGAACCCTTAATATAGCCAGTCACTCACGCGTGCCTAAACACACATTGCAAAGCCCAGCCAGACAAAACACATACTTTCATACAGCTATCACACAGCTGAGCACCCCAATCAAGTCCCTTTTAACGCGGTTGCTTGTCAACGTGTGTAAGACCTCTGATATGTACCTCAACAAAAAGGGCTCTGCTCGTACCTACCTCCGTCTAATGTAACCCAGTCACTGCCCACTCCCAGTCCCACTGCTGTCGGGGCAACCATGCTCGACAGGGCTTGGGCTTCTCTTGAGCCTGGCTCAGTCGCCGCTTGCATGCTTGCAATGGCCTCAGACATCTGCAGCAGCACCGACCACAAGTGCACGCGTGCGAGAGGACTTACACACAGGACTGCAAGAGCATGCATACTAAGGCTTGCATTTTAAGTTCCTCTAGCAGCTTAATTTAGCTGGTGTCCAGGTGCTTGTTTGAGGCCTCAGACACCTGCAGCAGCACCAGTACGGTTGGCCAGAACCATACATTTATAGGTAAATACGGTGTATATACGGTATTCTGGGCAGGGAAATCACCATACATACGGTCATATACGGTGTGTATATACGGTTCTGGCCAACCCTAAGCACCAGCCACATGCGTACACAGAAAGAGCACAGCGGCCTAGACAGCTAAATTCTTTGATCACCATTTTAATCCACAGCTTTATGTATGTAAGGAGGAGTTTCTTCGGTACATATACATAGGGTTGGCCAAAACCATATATACACAACGTATATGACCGTATGTATGGTGATTTCCCTGCCAAAAATACAGCAAAAATTACCGTATATACACCGTATATACCTATTAATGTATGGTTCTGGCCAACCCTACATATACACATTCCATCAAATATTTGCGATCTGCTAGCAGCATTTGCAGACACTCTATACATAAATAACCCCGACGGAATGCCCATCCAGTTTAACCGTACCTCGCTTGTTCCCTGTACTGCTGTCAGAGCAAAAAAACCTGAAATAAATTTCCCACGTACTTACTAAGGTAAAGGTGTTTTGTACCTTGGTACGCGACCAGCCAAAGCGCCCTACTAAAAAAATATTATCATTTCCTGAGGTCAAATACGTGCGATATTAGTTTGCATCTTCACGCAATCCAGCTCTTAAGGAAAGCGCCAAAAAAGGAATGGAAAGAAAAAGTGTAGAGAAGGCTTATGCTCAGTGTAGTTGCAGGGACCTTGTGCTTCAAAACTGCCAAATACATCACTGCTGTCTCGTACGTGCACTGCGATAAGTCCTGCTGGCCATTGTTGTATTGCTATTGCTATTGTCATTGGCCATTAACATCACAGCTGCAACTAAGTGCCATACCAAAATGTTGATCCACGTGCCACTGCCAGGTAATCAAAAAGATACTGATCCGACCACACGCCTGCCTGTTTTCTCTCCTGCCACTGCACGGCTGACACACACACACATATGCCAGCTGCTGCATGGCGTTGTGACATTGCCGTAGTCATTGACCAACACATACTTTTTTGATCCAGCCATGCCTGTTTTCTCACCTGCCACTGCACGGCTGACACACACACACATGCCTGCTGCTGCATGGCGCTGTGACATTGCTGTAGTCACCGACCAACACATACTTTTCTGATCCAGCCATGCCTGTTTTCTCTCCTGCCACTGCACGGCTGACACACACACACATGCCTGCTGCTGCATGGCGTTGTGACATTGCTGTAGTCATTGACCAACACATACATTTTGATCCAGCCATGCCTGTTTCTCACCTGCCACTGCACGGCCGACACACACGCTGCTGCATGGCGCTGTGACACTGCGGTGGCCACTACCAGCACGGAGCGGCCCTGAGAGTGGGAGGGGTACACCGCTACTGTGTCCTGTGCACGTGCAGCTACCAGCCAGCCTGAAACCTGAGACACGGAAAAGATGCAAATGAAGATGGGCAAACTGCAAGCTTGAGAGAGATCACAGTAAAGTCTGTGGATGTGGCGAGTGGCGCCACCGGCAAGTTGGAAATAGAGTGAACACACATATCTGTGGATATGAATGCAGGGATTTGGGCAGGCCTTAACGTGCATCCTGTGCCGTGCCTTGCGGCTTCTATTGGAGAATGTGCCATGCGGCTCTATGCGTGCATCCTGTGCCATGCGGCCCGTGCCATGCGGCCCGTGCCATTCGGCTCTATGCACCATGAACCATGAACCATGCACCATGAACCATGCACCATGAACCATGCACCATGAACCATGTGGCCCGTGCCATTCGGCTCTATGCATGCATCCCGTGCCATGCGGCTTCTATTGGAGAATGTAATGTGAGGAGAGTCAGCTAGGATCGTATGCCTACACACCATATGTTTAGTGTATGACCGTACATTTGAAGGTTAGCAGGTTCAATTTTCGGAACTTCACTGTTCATCATATAATTTCTGGTCAACCCCCCTAAAAGAAGGGTGGAGAGGTGGCAGCAAGTCTGATTGGAGTGCAAAAATGGGAAGCACACAGGGCAATCCATAGAGCGTGCCACGTACAGCTCTCTCTTCTAGCCATACACAACACACACTTAAATAAATGCGAACACACACAATCACACATCAATGCGTACACAGATCCACCCCACCCCTCTTGGGCCTCCTCAACACCTTGTGTGATGGCGATGAGCTCACTCACACACTCACTCACTCACTCACTCACTCACTCACTCACGCACTCACGCACTCACTCATGCACTCACTCACGCACACATACCTACCTACCTCCACACGCACATAAACACACATACAAGTGCACGACGCACACACCAAGGTACCCCTCCTCCCACCTTGCGTGGTGGGGCAATGAGCTGCAAGATCTGCTGCTGGTATCTTATGTCCTGCATCAGCTGCTCTCGTCTCCTTGCTTGATCAGAGGTTCCTCCAGAGTTCTGTATTTTTGTGTGCTTCTTTGTGTTCAGTGTGTTTATGTGTATGTGTGTGTGCTATTGTACTGTAGAATGCCACGTGATGGGCAAGTTGATAATTACATGGATTGCTCTACGTGCTTTGAATGCAGGCTTGACCAAAACTACACAGGCACAGTACATGCACAACAACCTTAGCAGACAGCACAAAGAAACACAGTCGTTGCCAACCTCGATTGTGCACCCACCAAAGGAGGCATGGGGGGTAGAGACAGAGAGCCTGCCCTCGAATCTTCCTCCTCTTCCTCCTGTCCATTAAGTGCCTCCTCTCCGTCCACACTCTCCCCTGCTTCATGAGCGCGCCCCTCGTGAGTAGCTGTCAAAGAAGTAGATATCTCCATGCTAGGCTCCTCCTCTGTGCGCTCAGCACTGGTCGTCCAGGATGATGCAGGACCCTGCTGTGAGGAGTCTGCAGCAGCAATGGTATATGACTAGGGTTGGCCAGAAATGTATATACGAACCGTATATGACCGTGTATTTGGTGATGTCCCTGCCAAAAGTACCGTGTATACACCGTACATGTATGGTTCTGGCCAACCCTAGATATTAGATTTACACTCTGAAACAGCCCGCCGTTCAAAGGACCAGGCTGTAAGCTACATTTCACAAGGGTAGACAGCTCGATTATAGAAATGGACAGGGAACACGCAGGCAGTAGGGTTACCCCCCACTTTTATTCAGGACAAACCATAGCAAAAGGCAGGTGTACCTTGGATGTGGTATGAAGAAGGGTGGCGGCTGGCAGTCTGGCGTGCCATCGCCACCAGGTTGGCCACCGCACGTGCGAGGTCGGAGGGGGAGGTCCGTGCTGGGGCAGGTATGCCACAGTCGTCACAAACTTCCGACAACTGGCAGTGAGGGGGTTGTTGGGTGTGAGGGGGTAAGATAGAGATCTAAGATCTAACAAGATCGAATACAGTGAAGATTGGCCAGAATTGTACGTACAGATATACATACTTGTATTTTGAGTGTGTGATTTGTGGCAGGAGATTTCACATTACAAACCTATTTACCGTGCAAATTGCAGAGCAGGTCCTAGTTGAGCATATGTAGGCCAGAGACAGCGATGGAAGGCAGCTAAAAGAATCGTATGAACAAGTCGCACACTGGAGACACAGCTGCAAGCGAAGATGGGTAAGGTTTCTTTGAGCTGGAAACCAGGGCATAAGTGAAGTTTAAGGTTGGCCAAAACCATACTTATACAATATGTGCATGCACATATATGTTTTACGTAATGTTTAGCAGGGAGATTACCATACATAGTCATATATATTGTACGTATATGGTTCTGGCCAACCCTAGTGATGATTGTTCTTAGAGAGCGTTTAAAGTGGAGGAGTTTGAGAGATAATTAAACTCAGTTGAGGATTTATGTTGGGATGCACAACTTTGGCATCAGGTCAGAGTTGCAGGCATCGTCAAACAGTAAGGAGGAACGAGTGTGTTGCCGCTGGTTCATGCTGGCCATGACACACACACAAACACACGCACACACACACACACGCTCACACACCCCAAGCAACTCCCCGCCAACCAACCTGAGTAGGCTTAAGCAGGGACAGGGAGCGTGGGTCTAGGAGGTCTCTTTTGAAATACCCAGCCTTTGCCAGCATGCGATTCAATGTGCGTTCAATATCTCGCCTGCGTTTTTGTCAGAGGTAAGTGGGTGTGTCAAGGTTTGTATATAGCAGATCACAGGGCGCTGGCTGAGTTGTTGGCCACGCATTCCTCCGTTTTTAAGAGGTGTGAAGAGGCCTCAATGCTGCAAAGACTTTTGTTCTTGCTGATGGCCATACTGTATGCGGAAGTGCCAGCACTCAGACAGACATAAGGCAGCACATGTTTGGGGTGGACCAGAACCACATTCATACCGCACGAGACTGTATATTCTATGGGTTCAGGGCAACAGACACAAGTGTTCTGGCCTTTACTAACGCTACACACATCCAATACTGCCTAGCCTACCTCTACGCTCACTCTTCTGCTGATAACGTTACATGTGAGAGAACAAGGTCACACAGCGATCCAATTGCATATCTTGCATACCTGCCGAGCATTCCTTTCCCAATCAACCACGCTCACCGTGCAACCTCTACTGAGCATTCCCTTCCCAATTTAACCACGCTCACCGTGCGACCTCTACTGAGCATTCCCTTCCCAATTCAACCACGCTCACTGTGCGACCTCTACTGAGCATCCCTTTCCCAATTCCAACCTCGCTCACCGTGCGACCTCTGTGAAAGATGTAAGCCGAGGAAATAAAACCAAGGCCGAGCAAGGATGTGGAAGTAGGCCAAGGTTGTAAAGAAGGAAATCAAAGGGTTGGCCAGACGTGAACATGCTATTTCACACCCACATTTATTTGTTTTTCAGGAGGCACTTGTTTGATTGTACGGTCACACCAAACTTAAACACGTTGACCCTGATTTTGAACAACCATACAGGTTTACCATCTGCACTCGCCTCTCTTCAATGCACCTTTCTCTCTTAACATCTCTTTATATGAACAAAAACCCTCATGACCTAAACCTAAAAGTCCACATAGACACGACAGAGGCTTGTTTCAAACATGACATCTCCTTTCATTTAGATAAGGATTTTCAAAAACTGCACAGGCACATACAGGCATGCCAAAGCCACCCCCCTTCTCACAACAAACTCAGCAGTGGAAAAAAACTGCTGCGAACCTTGCATCAAAAATGTTGTATACTGGGGCGTACGGGTGTGCGGGGTCTGCCCTGCCACGCTTGCCTCCAACACTGCCGCTCATGCTGTTGCTGCCACCTCTTGAGGAGGAGGGGTGGCTTTCAGGAGCTGCTTTGATCTGTGTGCATGCCAGCAAAAACAAAGGGCAGCAGGGTGAGATGTTTGGGATGCTGATGCTGCGCCTTCTTTTTCTTCAAACGGAGGCCTTTAATACAGGAAAGGTAAAACTGCAGGCAGTACAAAACCACTCCCCCACATTAATTTTGCCCTGCTAGATCTGTACGTAACTCAGGCCTTTCGCATAAAATGAGTGACTTGTCTGTTAATTTTCTAAGGTAACTGAAGATCTTGCATTACCTCACACAAGCACGTGCATTTCCAAGTCAGGATAGGCTCAAGCTTTGTCTGGTATTTCAAAAGAGGCTTGCATGCGCTACTCTGGGTAAATTACTCACCATGCATGGCACACATCCTGCGCTTGACAGCTCATGCAAGTCATTTCACGCATGTTGAAATCGCGAGAGGCGGCACAGTTTGACAGAGCTTAAGGTGGAACGGCACGTGCAACCTTTGGCCAAATTCAATTGCCCAGTCCATGGGCCACTGTTGGCAGGCCTGGGATCAGTGCTCAAATAAAAAAACACACACAGGAAAGGTTGCACCTTTTTGAAGTTTCATGCCCGTCCCCTCACCTGACTTGCCACCTGCACCATCCGGGCTTGCAGCTCGGTGTCAAATAGAGCATCAGCTGCACGCTGTGCTGCTTCCGCTGCTGCCGAGGCTATGGCGCCATCTTGACTCCCCTGTGCATTGTCTTTGTTGTCTTTGCGCCCTTGTGCATCGGCAGCGGGAGGCTTTGAAGTTGGTGCGTGTGCTGGGTTTTGCCTGGCGGCAAGGGCAAGTGGAGTGTGTGTGCGTATGTGTGTGTGCGTGTGTGTTGTGTGTGTGTGTGTGTGTTTGTGTGTGTGTGTGTGTGTGTGTGCGTGTGTGTGTGTGCGTGTGTGTGCGTGTATGTGTGCGTTTGTGTGTGTGTGTGTTTGCACGCGCTCAAACACATTTGCTTGGGTAAGTATTTGTGTATATGTGTGTGTGTGTGTGTGCACGTGTGCGTGTGCACGCTAGGGTTTCAATGCCTCACCTGTGTGCCTCTGCTACCTCCTCTTCGAGCTCTGGATGTGATTCCATGATGCGCGAGAACATGCCCTCCTCGTGCAACACAGAACCACTGGTGATGCTGGGTCTGTGCGTGCTTGAAGAGTGCCGCGCGCCGAGCAAGGAGGATGGTGCATGTGTACAACAAGCAGTGCAGCCCTCGAGGTTGAGCCTGAGTGGGGGTGGAAGAAGCGACTCAAAGTGTGACGGTCCCACGCTATGCTGCTTTGCAAGCTGCACTAGCTTGATGAATGCTCTCATCCTGTCTGTCTAAAGAACAAACATTGGCTAGTATGAAATAGTGCAAAACCAAAACTGAATGCTGAATGAAAAATTTATGTGCTGTTAACACATGCATGGACTACGAAAAAATCTAGCAGCCAGGAATTTGAGACTTGCCCCCCACAGGAACCTGGGGACCCGGCAGCACTGCCACAAACAGAGAGTTCTCGCACACATGGCTTCCTCCTCCAGGCAGCTCCTGTCCGTCGCTCCAATGTTAGTGTACTGATAGTAGAGTCACACACACACACACACACACACACACACACACACACACAAACACACACACACGCGCACACACACACACACACACACGCACACGCACACACACACACACACGCACACACACCTGCCCTCTTCCTCCGTATGCTGCAAACTGGCACATGACTGCCCTCTTATTCCGTATGCTGCAAACTGGCACGTGCATGACTGCAAGTGTACCATTGCCTTTAAAACTACGTGCACACACTACCGAAACTTATACAGGATGGACTGGACGGATGTGCACTACCGCCAACTTGCACGCATCATTTCAAAGCACACGTGGCTGTGGACAGAGATGGTGGTGGACAAGACCATCCTGCACTCACCCACCCCAGAACGGTAGGCATTCATAACAGGACAATATACATGCTACCTACACCTCCATCCACTGCCTGAAGGAGCAAAAGCCCTAAACGACTCCTGTTGACATGACTGTTGTTTTTAAGCTCCCTTCCAATCCAGGCACTCGCATCATTTTTGACAGCTTTTCTTTCCAATGAGCAGGAACTACCGTATCCTCAGCAGCCTCAGAAGCCTGAAAAATGCACGCACGCACATTGAAACAACCTGACGTGAAATGCCCTTTGTTCTGGACGCGTTCACGCCTTGAACTTGAATCCTGCCCTGCTTGTCCCAGGTTCCTTTGGTTTCCTAAGGAGCAGAAACCCTTGGTCCTACAGATGGGGGGCAGCGACCCGGAGGATTTGGCAGCAGCCGCACGTGTCGCAGCAGAGTATGGCTACGATGAAATTAACCTAAACTGTGGCTGTCCCAGGTATGAACGAAAGAGTGAGAAGGATCGGGGAAAAAGACTGGGTGTGTGGCGTGAGGGGGGGGGGTCCAAAAAGTTTCTGTTCCAAGTACAATGAATATGCGAACACACGTGCTGGCATGCTCCTCCACATCAAACCCAATATATTGATGTTTTATAGAGCTGCCTGCATTTGGTCAACTGTTTGCAACTTGATGTACTGTAAGCGCACTTTTGTGTGAACTGGAAATTTTGGCATTCTGTTTGACCTCTCCACCTCTCGTAGTGCAAGCTTGAGTGCTGAAAAGCTTGTGCCATGTATTCATGTGTGTGTGTGTGTGTGTGTGTGTGTGTGTGTGTGTGTGTGTGTGCTTGCTCGCAGTGACCGGGTCGCAGGAGCGGGGTGCTTTGGAGCAACACTGATGCTGGAGCCTGAGCTTGTGGGAGACTGCATGCGAGCTGTTGGGGATGCTGCAGGCAAGTTTTGTCAGTTGTACATATGCATACATGTGGCAGTGATTTGGGGTGTCTTGGTAATTTTTGGGTTAGTCAGAGGTACTCAGGTAAAATTTACACAATATCTTTGCTGCGATGTTTTGGAAATGAACACTCATTCATAGTTATGCATGGCGTATTCTAATTGCTTAGCCTAGCTTATCCATGACTCTGGGACTTCTGGCCTAGCTTTTCCATAACTCTGGGACTTCTGGGAAATGCATTTAGGTTCTGGTCGATGCCGCAGGCAGTATTGAACTGACTCAATGTGCACAGCAAACCGTAAGTGCGCCATTGTGACAGTAAAAAACAGCTGACTGAATTGTGCCATCGTTTGGCCACACGTGCGTGATGCGGAGGTGCTGCACATTTTAACCCACATCCTTCTTGAAGGATACTCAAATACTGTCACAAATGACATGCGCATTCCTGTATCTCTGAATCATTAGAAGCGTTTTCAACTCCTTTTTGGTCTGCAGGCTTCATGCAAGCTGTGGGCAATCACACACGTGCACCACCGTGCATGCTTTGTTTTCTATCTGAAACGAATTCAAACAGTATGCTGCACACGGATTGTTGACTGCAGGAGGCAGTGCTGTGACTGTGAAGTGCAGGCTAGGGGTGGACCAGGTAGGGGTGGGAGTTGGAGTTTGTTTGCTTCTGTGAAACACACAGGTAGGGGTGGAGGTTGGAGCTTGTTTGCTTCTGTGAAACACACAGGATAATGTAGGAATTGGAGCTTGTTTGCTTCTGTGAAACACACAGGTAGGGGTGGAAGTTGGAGCTTGTTTGCTTCTGTGAAACACACAGGTAGGGGTGGAGGTTGGAGCTTGTTTGCTCTGTGAAACACACAGGTAGGGGTGGAAGTTGGAGCTTGATTGCTTCTGTGAAACACACAGGTAGGGGTGGAGGTTGGAACTCGTTTGCTTCTGTGAACCAACTATCCAATGCACGCATACACACATGTGCACACACATGCACACACACGCGCACACACACACACACGCGCCACCTCAGGATGACTCTTACGAGGCGCTGCAAACATTTGTGAGGGTGGTTTCGGAGCGCTCCAGCGTCAAACACTTCATCATCCACGCCCGCAAGTGCTTCCTCAAGGTTTGTGTGTGTGTGTTTGCGTGTCACTTACATTTTAGTGCATTACGTGCGTTGTCGCACGCAGTGTGCACCAAGGAATGACTCTAAATCAATCATTAAGCACTCGTTAGTGCTTTTGTGAGTAAAGTGTGTGCTTCTATTACAAGTCCCTGTGATGTAGGGGGACTGGCCTATCTGGTGAAATCATTGGAATAATAATTAATACACATTGTATGCCAAAACTTGGACAGATCATTGTAATTACACTGTAGGTAATTACATGGTTGTGGTCATCTCTGAATGTGTTCCACGCAATAAAGTGCATCAAGGAAGGGCAAATGCTATAGCACTCACGTCAAGCCAGAGCCCCACAGCAACTGCAGGCAGCAGAACCAGTCTCTACATCATGCGTGGGAAAAGAAACACCATTCATTACAGTTTCTAACAGGAAGCTTCCTCTCATTCGATGCAAATGTGCACCACTGAAAGTATACCGAATTAGTTTTTAGCTTGGAAGGTAGTAAGAGCTGCTTTTTGCAGTCTCTGTTCTTTCCCTCCTTTCCCCACCAGCTTCTAACAGTACAGTCTTCAATTTCATCATCTGTCAACGTTGACACCCACATCAACAACACAGGGCCTGAATCCTAACCAGAACCGCACTGTACCCCCTCTACGTTATGAATGGCTGTTTGGCTTGAAGCGCGACTTCCCGCATTTGTCCTTCAGGTGATTATTTATGTGTGTATATATATGAGTGTGTCTGTGTGTGTGTGTGTTTGCATGTGTGTGCATCTGTGTGTGTTCTCGGATGCTTAATTGTTTGTGTGCATATGTTCGCACGCACAAGCAGAATCACCGAGCCTTATAAGTTGCTGTGCAAACCTTTCCTGCTACATCATAAAAATGCTTCCCATTGACAAGCCCTAAACGTGCACCAACACATATATACACACATATATACACACATATACACATATGCACACGACCCCATTCCCCCCCCAACACACACACACATATGCATCCATCCATCCACATACAAACACACATTCACATACATACACATGTACACACACATGTTGTCCGCACACACAGCTTGAACGGAGGCATCCAAAGCCCTTATGAGGCCCTGGCCTACATCAACCACGTCCCAGGTCAGAGCAGTGCCGACAATGACGGCAGCCAAAGTAACGACGGTGCGCTTCCAAGCCACGCACACAGTGTGAGCACCCCCACAGACAATGGCACAGGCAGTAATGGCAGCAATGGTGCTGGAGCAGAAGGCGAGGGGGGGGGGGTCAGGGGGGCGCAGAAGAGGGGGGCTGAGGAGCTAGTGGACAGTGGAATTGAAGAAGGAGCAGGGGCAGCCGGAACAGCAGCAGCAGCAGCAACAGCAGCAGCAGGGGCACGTTCAGAGAGCCATGCTCATGCCAGTACGAGTCAGCCAACGTTGGAAGGAGAACAGCAGCAAGGGACTGGCGCAGGTGCTGCTCCTGCTCGGTTGGAGGACAGGGACGATGCCTCAGGTGCTAATGGGATACTTTTTAGCTTTTTAGCTGTTACTAGCTGTTCAAGCTTGTTCACGGTCAGGTTGAGTTGCTTCCTGCTATTTAAATACGAGGACGCACATGTACTCAATTGGCGGACAGGGATGATGCCACAGGTGCTGATAAGATAATTCAGCCTACATTGACGGGCCTAGTGCACAAAATAATGAACACGTACGACTCATTTGGAAGACAGGGATGCTGCCAGCCTTGGCTTGCTGACTCGTTGATGCTACTAGCACTTGCGTTAAATGTCACGAGCTCAATTGCCGTGAAGAGAGCAGCTTTAGCACCGGTGCTGTTGCTATGTGGTCTAGATTCCGAGCTGGTAATGTAAGGAGACGAAACAATTGTACTCCTTTGGAGACGGGAGCAATGGACAATGCCAGCTGCTCCCCGGTTCAGTGTTATTCCCCTGTTGGCATCTTTTACGACGTAGTGTGGACTTGGTGGAACGAGGATTAGGTCATGGCGCAGGTACATTTGCTGGGCATAAACAGCAGGGGCCGAAAATGAAAGCGTCCATAAAGCGGACACCACCACATGTGCACACGTAAACACGCATTTACATACACACGTAAACACGCAATTACATACACACAGGTACATGTGTGCACTAACATGCAACTCAATGCATGACAAAATACACCCACACACCTACCCGCACATACACATTTGCAGTGCCAGCAGGGTGTGCAGCAGTGGAGGGTGTCATGATCGGGCGTGCAGCCTACAATGACCCGTGGGGGGTACTGGGTAATGCGGACCGTGCTGTGTTTGGAGCAGACTGCAATGCGGCGACCAGCAGGCGGCAGGTGTGCAGACACGTTGCGTGTGTATGTGTGTGTGTTCGTGTGCGTGTGTGTGTGTTTGTGTGAGTTTGTGTATGTGTGTGTCAAAGTCTAACATGGGGACAGAATGGAGAAGGCTGTGGTGCAGCAATTAGCACTGGCTAGGTGATCAACAGACCTTGATGTATGTACGCATGCTGATGAAGTTCAGGAGTTTGAGTGGCTAGTATTAGGTCCGATCTGGCTATGGCCCATCAGGACAAATCCGGGATGGGTATTGCCACAAATGGCATTAAGTTTTACATTGCAAGGAGTCTGTAAGTATGCTGGGCTTGTCGTCAGATCCTCCTGGTTGAATTTGAGCCATACAACATCCCACCGAGTCAGACAAATGAGCGAAAGAACGCAAAGAAAGAGTCTGAAATAAAGAGTCAGCAAGAAGCAAAAGAGCCTTGAGGGACCGGCGTTAGACCCATGGGCAGGCAGAAGCGTTCAAGGGATGTCATCCAGGTAGAGATGGATCAGCTGAGTGCGTGGGGTGTGATTTAGGTAGACTGCAACTGTGATAACTTGGAAGGCCATAATGAATGGTTGATCTAAGTCTAATACATGTACGTATGCTTGATGCACTTACGTGCGGACTTTGCAAGCTGCCATGCAAATCTGCTCATGTGCTGGGGGTATTTTTGTGTGATTGCTGGCAATATTGTCACTGCACTTTGATCCTGTGCTCATGTGCTATTGTCAGTTCCTAACCGCATTAATGTGGAAAGTGAATCTTCTCTACCTGCAAAATTTCTCGTTCTTTTGGTTTTGAGAGTTACCGCATCCCCCCATCCTTACTCCCCAGGAATCGTTACCAAGTGCAAACATATAACAATGGCCTCACATTTAGGGAGGACGCCGACCTTTATGACCACTGATTTGCACAAACAACGAAGCATGCTCACAGGCAAATCCCAAACATAAGGAACCCCTCAACATGGTCATTGTGCCACACACCACTTACCTCTTTTGCTGCCAGGCCTCTCAAAAGGTGGCTTCTCCTTCAACCTTTAACCAAGTTTGTCACTCTTATCATATTCGGCAAAAATCCGGCAACCCGGGGTCTTGTCAGGTTTCGTCCGAAATTGAGGATGGTGCCAGAGCCCAGCCTAATTTTGGTCCAGTCGTTCCTCAAGTTGTGCAGTTCACAGAGATCTATCTATTTATACGTGTTCCTCCCAGGTGTTACAAGAAATTCACTAATTGCCCAAAAATCGTATTATACGGAGCAATTAGACAAATACGGTTATATACGCGATAAATACGATACGGCGTATAATACGCCTACGCCGTATGACCCATCCCTGATTTAATACGTGTTTCTCCCAGGTGGTACAAGAATACTCCAAATATGCAGAAACTGTGGTGGGGTCCTGGGGCTCAAAGCCAGACGGACACAGGGAGCCCAGCGTGCGTGCTGTGTTTAAACCACTGCTGAACCTGTTCCATGGAGAAAAGGGGTCCAAGAGGTGGAAGCGAGAGGTACAGAGAAAGCTGCTTTGTCTGAAATTCCAGGTTGCAAAAATGCAGTCTCGGTCTCACAACAGGAAAAAGCTGATTTAAATGAGTCGTGTGCCTGAAGCCGGTTCACTTCACTTCCTCGAGGATGCAAGAGTTTTGTAGAGAACACTGACTGTAACCATTGCTGAGTGTGTGGTACTTTATATGAAAGATGGTGTCCTATGACTTGTGAATATGAGAAAAAATAGGTGGACAGCCCTTTGAAAGCAACGCCTTCCTGCGTTACGGCTTGCGCTGCCTGGTTCCTTGCACCGCAATGATACACCAACACACCAGAGCGCATCCAAAATGATAACACACTTGCAGGTTGACAACCTGCTGAAAGCAAACCCTGCCAGCGTGGAGCATGTGTTGGCTCACTCCTTGCATCTCATTGATGAAGATGTGCTTGACTCTCCCCCAAGGTATGAGGCCGGCCTTTTTTCTTCTGCTGATCGTGCCCCCCTTTCAGGCTGGCAGAATGTTGTACCTCATGACCGTCATATCTTGCGTTGCGTACTGGTCTGCCAACCTAGTCTGTACATAATTTAAGTGAGACTGGCTTTCAAATGGTAATGCTGGCTACCTCCTGGAGGACTCTTCTGCAGCAGCAATTGCACAACATGTGCACTCGCATGTGCACACATAAAAGCGCACACACACTCGCGCGCACGCACACACACATACACACACATACGCACACACACACACACATGCGCACATACATACAAAACACACGCCTGCCCCAGGATGGAGCCTAACATGGAAGATGCGTTGCGAGGAAGGCTCAGTGCCACACCCGCTCCAAAGGTGTGTGTTCTGTCATCTGTGTGTTCTATCATCTGTGTCTGTCATCTGTGTGTTCTGTCAGTGCCACTCCTGTTCCAAAGGTGTGTGTGTGTGTGTTCTGTCACCTTTTTTATATATGTTGGTAGGTTGGCGGTAGAAAAGACAAGAAATGGTGTTTGCCGTACCGACAAGCTGTCGTTCACATCTTTTACCTGAACGGGAGATTGCTTGGGTAAGTAATTCAGTCTTATGCCCGACTGCACAAGCCATTTTGTCATGCGTCTGCTGCATCCTTGCATGCCAGGTTGTTCAATTGATTGACTGGATATGTGACTGCACTTGGTTGGAATGAACAAAATATATTATTTTGGCTAGTTTTTCAGACTTTATCTGGTCTGTGTATGGTAGCTGCCCTGAAAGCCTAGTGGCCCGTGGTCAGGCCATACTCTTCAGGGTCGCGGGTTTGAATTCGCCTGGTAGCGTGAGTACTTCGCTGTCCGACAGCAACGTCTCCGCTTCCGTAATCCATGCTTGTGGTGTTTTCACCCTTGCGTAGTTTTTCTTTTTCTTTTTCTGGTCTGTGCAATCGCCTTCCCATATGTTCAATCGGCATTCTGTGCTTTTGGACTGAGCTCTCACAACAAGCTCTTTTTCCTTGCTTTTGCCGTGCAGATCAATCTAGGCCCCTTACCAAAGCCACTAGACCGAGCTGGGTTCAACCAAGATCCATTTGGTGTAGACACCAAAAGGCTGTGCTTGGCTAAGTAATGCCTAGATGATGGCATTTGTCAAAGCAGGGACTGGTCTTACTGCCTGCGTGGTTTTCTTTCTTTCTAGGAAGAATTGCTTTCAGTGTGCCAGAAGGTACCATCAGCCCAACGTAGTGGAGCCGGCCCTTTGTAATTTAATCTAATCTATTCTAGGGTGAAATCGCGTCTACAGCTCTTCTTATTATCGACCATAAAAAGACCATTAAACCCTAACCCTAACCCTCACATCATAACAAAAAGCATTTCTCCTTGTCAAGCCCAGATGTTGGCGGGGACGATTTGTGTGATTTGATTGTTTGGTGTTTCAGTTAGTTGTTTTGCCTAGCCTCGTTCAATAAGCTGGGGAAGCCAGTTTATTGAAGAAGTGATTTAAGCCAGGGTCGAGTCTCTATAAAGCTAAGGCTGGGCACTGCTTGGTTGTTGTGCTGAGTCGTATACTTTGCAGTGACGGTGATTTGCTATGACATCCTCACTTCCTTAGAGGGCCACCGACACAACTACTTGCGCGTGCTGCTTGTTTGTTTCAGTTGGATTACAAAGCAATCAACCTGGGATGGCATGCTAATAGACTCCATAATTTTTGCCCTCTCTTTCTGCCCTCTCATTCACAGTTGGCAGTAACAAATTTAGCGGATTTGCTGCCGCGTATACCCTCCAGCCTGTTACTTTTCAATATAATCCACTTGCTGCTTATTCGAGGCCTTTCCATTATTAAGGGGGGGGGAAACAGATTAGCAGTTAAAAAAAGGATGCCACGACCACATGATTGGTCCCCAACACAACTTTAATTCACAGCATGCCGACACAATAGCACCCCAACTGTCACAAGGCAAGCACAAAATCTTCATTTAAAAAAGTGTATCAAAAATACGGCAAGCAAGCAAGCAATGCGGGCGTAAAAGTCTGCCCACACAAACATGTGCAGAAAATAGCAGAAATAACCACCCTCATGAAAGAAGAATTAAGCGTAAGCACAGAAGATTATTTCATCAAAGTCCTGGCAAAGAAAAAAAGGGGTGCGCAGTTAATTACAGTAAATACAAGTGTGCTCTTTCGTCGTCGCTTTTGCCACTGACTCATGAACTTGTTCCTTGCCAGTTACGGCTGCTGTGCAAGTTCAGCAAAGCCTCTGTTACCGCTCACTGCTCCTCTTGGGGGGGTGGGTTACCCAGGAAGGGCAGTGATATTTTGCCAACCTACAAATACAATATGATTCAGGTTGGAAATTTTGTGTCGGTCAAGAAAGTTGCTTGAATGGTGAGCATTAAACAAGCCAGCCATCATCTCAACAGAGCAGAAATTAACCCAGTCGTTAATTTTAGAATGGATTAAAAATGGATAAAGTATTGCGTCAAGCAGCCAAGTTCCAGCTCCAGCGCAGCCTTTCCTTCTATTGTTCAAAGTTCAAAGCCAATACCACTTGCCTGACGTGCCGAGCGTGACCTAATTAGCATCGCCTTTTGTGTTCCCTTTCTCATTTTAGTTGGCAAGCACTTTTCACCTTTCCTAGACCACCACATTGCTGAATATGACATTGACAACCAATACACTTTCTCTTCTTCTATTGCACCACTCACCTTCCATAGACCGTACATGCTGCTCAGGCCCAGGAAGAGAAGCACCGTGGGGGTATAGTTGGGATACAAGGAATACTGAATGAAGTCATCCCAGTCCTCAGGGAGGAAGCCCTGCAGGGCGAACAAGTGTGTGCGTATATATATATGTGTGTGTGTGTGATATATGTGTGTGCACGTGTGTGTGTGTGTGTGCGTGCGCGTGCGTGCGCGTGCGAGTGCTGCAAGATGCTGCTGTGAACCTCCAGGGCAGGCAGCGTATGTACCTGCGTCGAATGTCAGTGTGTTTATGTCCCACAGGATTATGTGTTTCTTGTGATGTACCCTACATGGTTGGCAGAGCAAGTAGGGTGGTGGGTAAGAATGGATCCAGCTACACGCGGAAGCAAGAAAGGACTCATAGCAAATCAGGTAGCAGATCAGGTCCAAAATCTCACCCATCCACCCCCCCCGCATTTCTGCAGCAGTCACAACTTATGCAAATAATTTCCAAGTTTGGTCTAACCGATGCCGACACACAAGTGTGGGGCTGTGGAGGCGACCCAGTGCGATTCGCTAATAACATGTGGAAGTGTTTTTGAAGCCAGCTGTAATGGTTAAAAATGAGGCACACTTCAGCTGTCAGCGTGCAGCACTGCGACCAGCACATTCAAAATCAAGGATGTTTTAAGCACTGTTTGTGTGAGGGGCAAGTTGGCAAACTTGTGCAGTTGCTGTCGACTCCTGGCTTGAAGTTACAAAACGTAAAATTCAGCTAGTGTAAGAGGAGAATTCCATCTCAGCACCAGCTTTCAGCATGCTAGAATGTATGTTCCTCCATACATCTTCCGTAGTGTGGTAGGTCTAGCCCTTCAGATGTGTCACATTCAACGGCGTGATTTTGATCTATTTTGTCCAGTAGGAACTTACCGAGCCAGCAATGATGAGGCCTTCGATGATGATGGCATAGAAGAGGAAGAGCATGCCAGTCACTAGCTGGGTCTCTGCCTGCGTGGGTATGTATGTGCGTTTGCGTAATTATATGCGAGCGTAGAACATTTAGCTGACAACCTTGCGAGCTAGCGCATGCTGCAAGGATAACCTAGTGCGCCACTGCCAGGTTCAAACGCGCCAAAGTAGCACAATTAAATTCTTCTTGGACGCCATAGCTTGAAAATCTGAAGCTTTTTTCCTCCTACTCTCGCACAGGTAATCAAGAATAGATACACACTGACTCTTTACACGGAGCACTATTGCTCTGATGACCATTTATAGAATCAGCCAGAACACAGCGCACTGTATGTGACTGAATGATGACAGATGTTCCTGCTAAAATCCCGTGTATATGTACATATATGGCACAAATACACGGTCTCTGTAAAATCCAATTTAAAGCGCACATTTTACACCTTGAGGTTGTAGGATGTTCAAAAGTCCTTACACCACTGCACCTATCCGAAGGAAGGCCAAACAAGCTTTCGCACAGACTACGTTACACTTGCCCCCACAGCTGCTCAGGAAGCTACCTTAAAATGCCACACCCACACCCTCAGCCTCCCAGACCGCAACTGTCATGCTCTGTAGGAATTGCCTAGTTTGACGACGCCGTCAGCTTCCCAGATTGCAAATGCGATGTTTTGTGCGGATTTGCACCTTAGTATGCAAGCAGGCAGCAAGGCCTGGAGTGTGGTGTTTACATCTTGAGCTCTTGTATGTCTAAATTCGGCTTCAATGCTGGTATCCACCATACTGGTCTGGCTCAGTTGTCCGGATTATATGTGCAATCTATAAGCCTAGCTATCTACGAAAGGCCGAAGAGAAAAGCAGAAGCAACATGATAAGGACACTCGTGCGAACAGACAGGCCTCAACTGCACATACAATGATACGACGTGTTTGACGACAAAGTGAGCAGATACCTCCACCCTCTCCTCCAAACCACCAGCATCACAAGTACACACACACCACCACCACTCACTCGTGCTTCAGGTGTCAACGGTGCTCCTTTATTGGTAGCTTCTACCACAGGCGCATTCACGTCAACCTTAGGGCCTTGCATCGTCTTGCGTGCACGTCGATTTCTCTGCAATTGGGTGTGTATGTGCGTGTGTGTGTGTATGTTAGTATGTGTGCATGTATGTTTGTGTGTGTTTTCGTGTGTATGTGTGTGTGTGTGTGTGCATCTGCGCATGACGTGAATATATGTTTATACATATGTTTGTGTAAGTGCGTGTTTGTACAGGTGTGAAAGTGTGTTTATGTGTGCAGGGCGTGAGTGTGCGTGTATGCATGCGTGTGGTGCGTGTAAGCAAGCGCATATGCATGCTTGTGCTATTTTTTAAGTTTTAGATTTTAGGATTTCTATGTGTGAAAGAATACGTACACACGGGTGTACGTACTTGTTTTGTGTTTATGTTTGTGTACGTACATGCATGCATGTGTGTATGTGCGTATGTGAATGAAGTGTGTGCGTGCCTGCGTGCGTGCGTGCGTGCGTGCGTGCGTGTGAGAGTGTGTGTGTGCCTGTGAGTGTGCGTGTGTGCGTGCATGTGCGTGTATATGTGTATGTGTGTGTGTGCTTGTGCTTGTGTGTGCATGTGTGTATGTGTGTGCGTGCACACACGCCTGTGTGTGTGCATGCCTGTGTGTGTGTGTGTGTGCGTGTGTGTGTGTGTGTGTGTGTGTGTGTGTGCGCGCGTGCGTGCATGTGTGTGTGCGTGTGTGTGTGTGTGCGTGCGTGCCTGTGTGTGCCTGTGTGTGTGTGTGTATGTGTGTGTGTGTGTGTGTGTGTGTGTGTGTGTGTGTGTCAGGTAACCACAACAAATACCCACAATGCGTGATTCCAATGCCTCTGCGGCATCCATTGACGAATAGTTTGACGAGGCGGAGGCTTCCTGCCCACTGCTCTCCGGCTTCTTTTCCGAGGACCCAAATCCACCTCCACCATTGTTTCCCGCTTGAGGAAAAATGCACCGTGAACTGCGGTGATGAAAAGGAGACGCGATACTAGGCGCACCACAAGATGAGCGAGACGCTACCCTTGTGCCACTGGTACATCTTATGCAGCTTTGCATCGTGCTGATATGTAAGGTAATTTCTGAATTTCAGGACTTGCGGAGATCTGATAAAGCAAGCAATTTCTAGGTAGAACTATATAAGTTTGCTAATTTAATTGCATTATATTATGGAAAGAGAGCTCCATGACCACCACACAAGCTTGCATCATAGTGTTTGTGCGCAATCCGGTGCCTGGAAGAGTCAAAACAAGGCTGGCTGCAGGCATAGGGGCTGAGGCTGCTTGTGATTTCTACAGGTAAGCTCACTTCTGGGCGGACACGTTCATATTTAACAGAACCAGGCTTGCACAGACACACGACGTCATCAATTGCAGGGCGTGCGCGGCCTACACCCTGCACCTGGCTGACAGGTAAGCTTAAAAGAATAGATCTCGAGCCCTTGAATATATGTGGAGCGTTATATCTCTTTCCTCTCGTACAATCAGATGTCAAGACGCAGCCATACACTACAGTGCAGCAGACAAGGAGGCGGATGTGATGGCATGGGTAACCAGCCTTGGTCTCAAGGTTTGTGCCCACGGATGAGCTTAATGCCCAGACCTGCTAGACTCTCTAACTTTCATGTAATGACGATGCAAAAAAGCACGTTAGGGATGCTGTGTGTGCGTGCATCTGATCATTCTGACATACTGTCTCCTGTACTTGTGTGTGAGCAAACAGAAAGCCAGATTGCAACCGCAAACATCAGACCCCTGCTTAGGTGTGAAGATGCGGTTTGCATTGGAGCAAGAGCTGAGCAAACCAGGTGTCTCCAAGGTGTGGTGTTAGTAACGTCTGCGTGTTCTTGCACCTTTTCTTTACAGTCAATTATTGATTGACTGAGGTGGTTGACGTTGGAAACCTAAATCTATAGTGTTTCCTGCCGAAATTCAGATTTACTTGTAAAGGTAGGGCTGGTCAGAACGTAACATACGTACCCATCCCTGCTAAACATACCATGTAGGTATGCAACGTTCATGTTTGTAGCCAGCCCTACACTGCTGCAGGCGCACCTGTAATCTGCAAAAAAACGCCTGAGCTTTGCAAGGCTGGCGACCAGCAAGTTAGACACTCACAGACCTGTTTGTCACAAGCAGGCACTTGTGGTAGGCAGCGACATCCCTGGTCTGTCAGAAGAGACGTTGGTGGCTGCCATTAAAGCTCTTGATACCCACGAGGTGCGCAAACAAAAGCACAATAAAGCACAATTTGCGCTCGAAGGCGTGCAGCAATATCGTATAAGCAGCTGGCAATGATGTACTCTAGGCAGTTACAATTTCTGGGCACAAATAAATTGAAGAGCATTCCATTTGAGCACAAGGAAAACGAACAACTGTCAAAGTGTGTGCAGTGATACATGCAGGTGGTGCTGGGGCCAGCGGTTGATGGTGGATACTATTTAATTGGTGTGAAAGGGCCCCGTGTTGAGCCGCACCTTTTTGAGGTAAGCAGTTTGGAATCTATTTAATAGCGTAAAAAGGCCACGTATTGAGCCACACCTTATTGAGGCGAAGAGGTGGCTGTCATGTCCAAGGCTTGTTGTGATACGGTATGCTGTACGTATTAAAGGTGTCCACCATGTTAAGTGATTTGTTTTGATTCGGTATGCTGGAAGGATAGAGACATCACGCAGCAATGACGTACCCATTGAAATGTTGACTCACTTGCTCAGTTAGTGTTCAGTGATGTCTGCTTCTGTACTATCGCACCTACATACATAATTACATAATACATAACGGGGGTGGGGGGGATTGACGGGGGAAACGGATGAGCTTTGTATACGACCCAAAATTTTCCTGATATTTTAGCCTTGAAAGCACACCCAGCTCCAGTTCTTATGTTTTTGTGGCTGTGACTGTAGCATCACAAACAGCAGCTACGTGCTAGCACTCGTGGTGGTAGAGGGAGCAAAAGCAAGACTTAAGTTTAGGTGCTCGTGGGGCGCGAGGCTAGTATACCTATGATGTTTTACTATAAAGTCATATGACTAGGGTAGGCCAGAACCGTATATGTACACCGTATATGACCATATGTATGGTAATTTCCCTGTTAACAAGTAGGGTGTGATCCTGCGGATCACAAAAAATGGGGCGGAGCCTGCGCTGCAACCTGCATTGAAGTTGTACCTAATGTAGTAAGAGCGATTCAATTGGGGCTGCACTCCCTCTGCAGCCCACTGCTCCTGTTCAACCATTTCTGAAATGGCAGCCTGGTCTTTGCAATGAAGAACGGCATTCAAATTAGTTAGACAATTCAGGGGGGGCTGCGCCCCCCCTGCACCCCCCCGCTCATGCGTTTGCACAGTCCCTGTCATACCATTTATGGCTGTTGCTTGCCGATGGTGTGTTGCTTGCCAATGGTGTGTAAGACCTCCAATATACGCCTCAACAGCTGTATGTGAGCGAGCAATTCAGGGGGGCTGCAATCCTTCTGAACTGCTCCTCTGAACGCCTGAGCTCCATACTGCTATTCCAAACCACCAATTTTGGCTGGGCTGCTACTTCCTGTGCGGGCCCTCGCTCACCTGTCCTCCCGAGTGCTGTGAAGCTGCTGTCGTTTCTGCTCTGCTGCTGCAAGAGTGTTAGCGTGATGGGATCGGTCGGCCTTCTACGACACTCAACGACACCACTGCAGAAGAAGGGCTAAAAATATGATGTGAAACATTCCAACTATATGAAAAATATACCCAATTGCATCTCGGGCGGAACAGTGACACGCGACCCCGACGGGGTCGCGCGTGGAGGGGGGTTTGCCCGGGGTGTCCCGGAATCAGCGCAAAATCGGCTTTTGGTTCATACAAAATTTACACTGTAAGGTTGCCTGGCTGGCTCAATGCTCTATTCTTTCAGTATTGACTCTCTGAGAGCGCAGTGTTGACTGCGGTGAACATAAAGGGACTACGCCCCGGGGGGCTCCGCCCCAAAAATATCGTATATACACCGTACGGTTATATACATGTACGGTTTTTGCCAACTCTAGAACTGTGTTACATACCACAATATAAGGTTGGTGTGATGATTAATGTATTCACCTAAGCTTGCAAACCTTCCAATTGTACATTGAAACAAGCTATGACCGGGCGCAATTGTTTCCTAAAATCAAAACTTCCTGTAAAAACAAGGGCAGTTCCAATACACAACATGCCTATTATCTCCCACAAGCATCAGCAAAAGTTTTTGGGGGGTCCATATGCCCCTCTTGGCTGAGGGCTCATAAATCTGCGACCATTGAAATGGGGTTTTTGTAATAGTTTCGTGTTAAAAATTCAGGAGTACGTTACTTTTACCAACCTTTATCTGGTGTGGAAGCTAATGCATTTTTTTAGCACCACAAATGCTGCAATCACAGGAAACGATCGTCACGCCCGTACTTGATTCTTCCTAAATGAACCTGCAATTTTATTCTGGTAAAACGGTAACACGGTATGAGACAGTAGCTCTCGTACGGACGTCCTAGGGTTTCGTGATGTCATTCATTTTTTGTTCACTGATGCTCGAAGGCGATCCAGTGGAGTACGCCCACCGTGATGGCTGACACTCTTCAGAGGGCAGCCGTGGCTGGCCTAAGTGTGGCACCTTCCTGCACGTTACCAGTCCTACAAGACATTGACACTGTCGAGGACCTCAGGAATTTCTCCAAGCTTGACACTCTAGAGGATCTCAGGAATTTCTCTAAGACATTGACACTCTAGAGGAATTCATATTTGTCCCCAAGACATTGACACTCCCTTGGTCTATCTGGTCCTTACCAAAATATAAAGGACGCCTTATAAATGACAATGTAGGAAGGGCAAAACTAAGAATCAAAATCGCCGTGCACTTTATAGCTAGATTATAAAATCTACAAGGTTTACAAGGGTTACGAAACCGTAGACTGTACGACGTGGTAGGTGGCAAAGAATTTGTAAGGACAGGAATAAATATTCCCCTTTCTCTTTGTAGAGAGGTTAGGGAAGTATAGTAGGCAGGGGCAAGTTTTTAAAGACACCACACAAGCAGAGAATGTTGCTTTAACACTGGTTTTTGCGATTTGGTAGTAGCAGAATGATCAGTGGACAATTCTGTTCTTCCTAAGAAGAAGGGAGAGGCTGGTTTGAAATAAGAAAATGAGATTGCACGCCACGTCAGCTGTGCTTGGTCCGATTCTGTTAATTGCGTAATTGAAGTTTATTAAACATAATTAATCACAACAAAATGCAGCTATCTCGCTCAAGCCTGCGAGCTTCTAGTCCCCGGCCTAAGAGTGGGGTTGCTGCCAGGGCTAGTGGATTCCCTCCAGCTTTCCGTTCAAGCCGTGAGTAAACCAGAAGCGCTTTCACACACACACACACACACACACACACACACACACACACACACAAACACACACACACACACACACACAAACACACA
>Ga0307942_1000259_pt1 | contig 34139 bp, 35 predicted proteins | sample OrgLakmetagen175_FD_201846 | JGI IMG/M metagenome (GOLD analysis project Ga0307942, IMG submission 201846) | Saline water microbial communities from Organic Lake, Antarctica - #175 | ecosystem: Environmental > Aquatic > Non-marine Saline and Alkaline > Saline | place: Antarctica: Organic Lake... | reverse complement strand
TGCCGTGTTGCTCCGCCGTATGAGTCTTAGCCGCTCCCGAGTATTTCCGGGCGTGTGCACGAAGGCACACGAAGGCGTTTTCCAGGGGGCACCACGCGGAGGTGCTCATACATCGCCCCCCAAGACACGGAAGACATTATATGTATATGTATTTGTATATGTAGTTGGTACAGCTAGCACAATGATGGGAGGAGGCTGGTCAAAGGCATTCATGCAACACAGAAGACATTGAAAAGACAAGCCCCTGCTTGGTATATGTAATTGTTGTTAGTACAGCTAGCACAATGAAGGGAGGAGGCTGGTCAAAGAGATGCGCCTGCAGCACCAGCTAAAACAATACCATGTCCACAGGAGAAGCTCCGGTCAAAACGTCTGACTGTGTGTGTGTGAGACTGTTGGTTGTCTGTACAGCGCCAAAGGCTGCTACAACTAGTGCTGGCCTAAGCGTCCCATTTGCTGTGTACATATAACATTTGCATCCCACATGTATTACATTACATTTGCATCCCGTTTGCTGTGTACATATAACATTTGCATCCCACACATGTTACGTTTGCATCCCTCACATGTTACGTTTGCATCCCTCACATATTACATTTGCATCCCACACATATTACAATACATTTGCATCCAATCTGCTGTGTACATATTACATTTGCATCCCACACATATTACATTTGCATCCCTCGCATATTGCATTTGCATCCCACACATGTTACGTTTGCATCCCACACGTGTTACGTCTGCATCCCTCACATGTAACATTTGCATCCCACACATATTACGTTTGCATCCCACACATATAACATTTGCATTCCACACATATTACATTACATTTGCATCCCATTTGCTGTGTACATATTACATTTGCATCCCACACATATTACGTTTGCATCCCACACATATTACATTTACATCCCACACATATTACATTTACATCCCACTCATATACCATTTGCTGTGTACATAGTACACCAGATGCTGCCTCCACTCCTGTGCTTCCTTTGTTCCCTTCTCCGCCATTCTTCTGACTTCCCCTAACATTAATTTGTGTGTGCTTTGTGGTCTGCAGTTGCGAGCGGGTGGGCTTCAAAAAGGGCTAGAGGGCGATGACACGCAGTCTCTGCTAGCACGCATAGTGATCAATTTAGAGGAGTTGAGGCATAGAACGTTCTATCCATATTTGTGGGAGAAGATGTTAGCGTGGGGGGGGTGGTTCGGCCGCTGGTTTTAATGGCCTAAAACTCGTGTTTTACCGTGATTTGTCGTGACAGGTTCTTGAACCCTAGGGTGGATTGTACCAGCTCTGTGACCAGCTTTGATAGGCAAATCCTTCTGGGGTGTACTAGCACCTCAGACGTTTTTGAGTGCCTGCTGTTCGTGCCTCTTATTCCGAACGAGCTGCGTACTTAAGTGTTTTCACTTTTTAAAGCATACACAAAGTAAGTGCTGGAGAAAGTGTGGAGCTGTTTTCGCCTTATCAAGCACGCACACCGTATTTCACCATATCAAGCATACACAAAGTAATTGACGCAGAAAGTGTATCATCAACAGCGCGGGCTACCATTAAAAATGGGTCTGGGCGGCCCCGGGGCCCCTATGGAGCAATGCAAAGAGCCTTGCATTTGACCGCCATCTTTTGAGGTTCATGGGTCACCTACAAGGCTTACAAGGTCTACTAGTTAAGCCATCAGTCAAAACGTGCGACTGCTAGGTTGCGTATGTAAAACATGTAAAAACTGGGATAATTGTTGTTGCAGCACCAGACTTGCAGCACCTACCAAAAAAAACTAAAAAGGGGAGAAAGGCACAACGATGTTTGTGACATTGGCTGCAACACTGAATAAAATGGGTCACCTACGGTAGGAGAAGCAAGTTGCTTACTAAGAATCAAATGGTTAGGAGGTAGGGGCCAGCACGCTACTAGAGTCTTGGTTAAATTTTAGAGGGAGCTGTGCTACATGTCTTTTTTGGTGTGCCACGGGTCTGAAATGGTGTTCAAGCTTGATCCATTTTGTTATACATTACTCTCTGCTGACCTCTGAGAGAAACAGAAGAGAAACACTACGCAGGCGGTGAAAAGTCACTCCCACAATAATTAAAGAAAAGATCCAACGAGTTGTTGCCAGAGCCCCTACGAACTGGCAGCAGAGTAGAGATTCACCAGACAATTGCCTGAATTTATTCCTTTCTTAACTTGTCATCACAGTATCACTGATTTTGAGATCAATGCATTCCTGAATCAAGACTCATACAGACTCCTCAAGTTTGTGTCAGATTTTGTTTCAATTTTCGACACTGGTTGATTTTGTTTCATCAGCCAATTGCCATTAGCCAGAGACTCGGGCTGTAGGCCATCCTTGTAACCCTTGTAACCCTTCCTGAACTTATGGAATTATTTGTGGCTGGAGTCGGTTGCACTTGGCTTGCAAGTGTTTCATCTCTCTTTCGTAGGGGGAAACTAGGGAGAACCCCATAGTAAGTAGCAACCTGATTTACATGACTAAGGTCTCTCTCTGTGTCTCTTTCAATGGTCTAGTAGGATAGCCAATAAAACCCTTTTTCTTACAAAAAACACACCTACATTTGACAGTCTTTGCGGACAACCGTTCTGAGGCAACTGGCTGGTGTCTATCTTGCAGCTAGCACTATCGGGTAACTACCTTTTAGTGAAGGCTCTGCAGTACTCTCACGTTAACCTAATGCTGGGACTAAGTGTCAGGCATCCAAAAGGCAGGTTAGCACCAAGCCTAGTGTGGCAGCTACAAGTCAACGCTTTGGTGCTTTCTGCCACCAAGTCTTTATATGCTGCGTGCAATCCTCCGAGCTACCCTGCGGCATAGGAGAAAGGGGAGGAGGCGTTGTTAGATGTACCCATCATTATAGGGAGATGTTGTAGGCCCAAATGAAAAGCCCATCATTATGGGGAGATGTTGTAGGCCCAAATGAAAAGCCGGCAATGCTCTGCAATACATAGGATAAGACACGGCGACACAGATCGACGTGCTCAACATGCTGTGTGTGCATCTGTGTGGGGGTACCACACATCACCAAAAATTACATGTGCAGGAAGCCTCACAGCCCCACTCCTTGCATCCAAGTTCGAAGGGGGTCCATTTTTCAGACCATGTGTGAGTGTGTTAGCGTGCGTGTCAGCAAACATGCAGATACATAAAGCGCTCTAATATGTTGCCGTACGGAAAATGCTCTCAAGCACATTAAGCTGAATGCATAGGTTTACGTAGGGTTGGCCATAACCATATATATACACCGTGTATTTGGTGATTTCCCTGCCAAAAATACCGTACATACACCGTGTATATATGGATATGGCCAACCTTAGGTATGTGCTCACAGGTCTTGCGTGTATAATGTGCAGCGTATATAATGTGCAGCGTGTATAATGTGCAGCGTGTATAATGTGCAGCGTATATAAGGTGTAGCGTGAATTGTGTGCAGCGTATCTGCAGATGTCCTCATTTTGCCAATAAGGGGCCAAATACGAGTCTTAAGCAGGATTTTTGAAGTCATTATCTTGTAAGCACCTGTACAAATGCACAAGACGTTATGCAATGTTGTTTTGCTCGTTGTTCTCACACCACAGATAAGCTTATTCCGCTTTGCTTGCTGCTTCAACGCCTAATACCTCAAATATTTTGTTAATATCGTTACTTGCAGTTTTGATCTCTATCGAGCAGATAGCCTTTTTAAAATAAGTCAGATTTAGCACTCACCTGTGGATGCACAAGCTGCCAGTTCAGGGCCTCAGCCATGGCCTTGCCCAGCAGTGGCCCTGGCTTCTGCAGCCCTACGGCCTCCATGGCCTGGAGATATTTCGATTCAAGGTGCATGCGCTTGCCGTGAGCATCAACATCTCAATTCAAGGTGCATGTGCTCGCCATTGAGTTGCAATGAGTGCTTGCCAAGAGCATCAAAATCTCAATTCAAGGTGCATGTGCTCGCCATTGAGTTGCAATGAGTGCTTGCCATGAGCATCAAGATCTCAAATCAAGGTGCATGTGCTCGCCATTGAGTTGCAATGAGTGCTTGCCATGAGCATCAAAATCTCAATTCAAGGTGCATGTGCTTGCCATTGAGTTGCAATGAGTGCTTGCCATGAGCATCAAAATCTCAAATCAAGGTGCATGTGCTCGCCATTGAGTTGTAATGAGTGCTTGCCATGAGCATCAAAATCTCAAACCAAGGTGCATGTGCTTGCCATTGAGTTGCAATGAGTGCTTGCCATGAGCATCAAAATCTCAAATCAAGGTGCATGTGCTCGCCATTGAGTTGCAATGAGTGCTTGCCATGAGCATCAAAATCTCTTTTGCTGGCAACACTGGTGTTACGACCCTCTGTCCTCCCTGCCTTGTGTGCGCATTAATCCATCTGACTAGCGCTTGAGTCGACAGCGGCAGTGGTGAAGCGTGCGGGACGTGAGTGTTTGCATTAAGGAAGAAGATGCGGGACGGGAGTGTTTGCATTAAGGAAGGAGATGCGGGACGGGAGTGTTTGCATTAAGAAAGAAGATGCGGGACGTGAGTGTTTGCATTAAGGAAGAAGATGCGGGACGGGAGTGTTTGCATTAAGGAAGAAGATGCGGGACGGGAGTGTTTGCAGTAAGGAAGAAGGTGCAGTGCTTGGGATCATGTAGGGAAGGTGAAAGGAACAAAAGAGGATCCAGCAAAGATTTGATGTCCTGAGAGTGGGCAGCGAGCGTGAGATTGCAACTCAATTTCCACACTGTGCTCACATTGCACTCATTGCACTCTCATAAAAAAGTTGGCAAATTTCACTTTCCACGCTGTGCTCACATTGCACTCATTGCACTTTCATATAAAAGTTGGCAAATTTCACTTTCCACGCTGTGCTCACATTGCACTCATGCACTCTCATAAAAAAGTTGGCAAATTTCACTTTCCACGCTGTGCTCACATTGCACTCATTGCACTCTAAAAAAAAAGTTGGCAAATTGGGCCTTGACAAACCTGATGTCCTGATGAGAGGAGGTGCTGTCGAAAATGTGCCGTTGGATGACTTAGAACATGAAACAGGCAAATTTGAGAGTCGTTCCAGTGAGGTTGGAAGACATTAGCACATCTGGGGTCAAAGTAGTCCAACGGCAATCTGTCCACACACATACATCCTAGTCAATGGATTGACAGGTCCCCCGCACGAGGGGCTGCGTGCATCCTCTTTCCCTGCTTTTTGAGTAAGAGGGGACAGAAAACTCAGCAAGACAGACGATGCAGCACGTGCATTGGTGGCCACCATTGCCTGAGTGATGGGTCACATAATCAGACTCGGCACAGGATAAGTAATTTGAGACACGGCTGCTCAAGAGCTGTGCACCTGTTTCCAACCCAGAAGAGGCGTTCATTGCTAGCAGTACTCGAAGCATGATTGCAAAGATACGTAATGGTCATCACATTCAGAAAGACACACACACCTGCTCTCCATCTAGCAGAGGCGTCCATTGCCAGTAGTACTCAAGCAAGATTACAAAGATACGTAATGGTCATCACAGCAGCATATTCAAACACACACACCTGTTTTCCATCTAGCAGAGGCTTCCATTGCCAGCAATCCTCTAGACTAAAAGCACGTGCTGCAGCGACAAGAGTGCCGTATACCTACAGTGTGTGTCAGCATGTTTGTATGCAAGTCAGAGAGTGTGTGCGCGCGCACGTGAAAGTGCAAGTGCAAGTTTGTTGTATGGATGTGAGCGCTCGCAGCCGCAACGCATTTACATCAGCCACATACACACACAGACTCTTCCTGCTGGGTATTACGCTTGAAGACACCTTACAAGGTGCACGCATATGGCACACTGATTGGGTACTGCACACAGCTCGTGCAAACAGCAGACTGGGCACAGAAACACTTTGCACACAGCAGACTGGGCACAGAAACACATTGCACACAGCAGACTGGGCACAGAAACACAGTGCACACAGCATGACGCAATTCACACCAGTGTTTGAATTGCATGTACGAGAAGATGCCTGTGCATGAAGTACATGTGAGTGTGACTTACGATGCACACAAAGCCCGCTTGAATAATGTAGGATGAAAAGGAGCGCTTAGGTTCCCACCTGTGCTTGCAGTGCACCACCTCCTCTGCCATTGCCTGCTGCTCAACCCAACAATTCAGCAAACAACATCGATCATGACACCCTTAAATTCCAGTGCCCCTGTTTCCCTCTCTGTTCCAGCTCGCTGACCCTTTTGAAAACTGCTTGCAAGAACAACCGGTACTTTTAAAGACCATACATAGGGTTGGCCGGAACCGTATATATGACTGTATGTTTGGTGATTTCGCTGCCAAAAATATCATGTATATACACCTGTGAGTATTTATATATTATATATGGTTCTGGCCATCCCTTCATATATATATATATATACCTGTGTGTATTTATATGATTCTGGCCAACCCTTCATATATATATATATATATATATATACATCCTTTCATATATATATAAATGAAAGGATAAATACAATTATATGATATTAATAACCGCGTCACCTCTTTGCAGCGAGCCACCTCCTCGGCCATCGCCTGCTGCTCCTGCATGTGGCCCCCCCCCGCTGCTGCTGCTGCAGCTGCTTCATCCATGGAAGCACTGGGAGGTATAACAGGGCTACTGCTGCTGGTCTCGTGCACAACCTCGGTGCCTACAGGAGATGCCTGGGGGGTGGTCAGCACAGGAGCTAAAAGGGCACCTGCACGGCATACAGCGGTGACATCGGGCCTGGCAGTTTACGGTTTTTTTAAGAGTGGAGACAGTTTTCGTTTGGCCTCAGTTGGCACAGGCGCGGCTGAAAGATCGTTCAGTGATCAGAAGCGGAGGCAGTGAGGCAGCTACACCATCAAGTCAGCAAAAGCTTTCGCCAACAGACAAGTAACCTCCAGCAGGGATGCTGTCACCCATAACAAGGTTTTATAAAAGGGCTGAGCTCACTGTCATTGGCCCAGTAAGAGATGCACATTTTTGGCCTGATAACATGCAAATATTGTGAGTGTGTGTGCGCGCGTGCGTGCGTGTATGTGTGTATAATGAGTGTGCGTGCATATGCGTGTGCATGTGCACAATGCGTGTGTGTGTGTGTGCGCATGTGTGTAAGGTGATCGGCATAGGTGTGGGCAAGGCACCCGCGGAACACATAGCATCACCGTCATGCACTTGCAGCACAGCTATGACACACTTGCAGCACAGCTATGACACACCATTCACTAACAGTATTTAGTTGTAGAAGTCCAGCATGTCGCACCTAGGTGCCATTCACTAACAGTACTTAGTTGTAGAAGTCCAGCATGTCGCACCTAGGTGCCATTCACTAACAGTATTTAGTTGTAGAAGTCCAGCATGTTGCACCTAGGTGCCATTCACTAACAGTACTTAGTTGTAGAAGTCCAGCATGTCGCACCTAGGTGCCATTCACTAACAGTATTTAGTTGTAGAAGTCCAGCATGTCGCACCTAGGTGCCATTCACTAACAGTACTTAGTTGTAGACGTCCAGCATGTCGCACCTAGGTGCCATTCACTAACAGTATTTAGTTGTAGAAGTCCAGCATGTCGCACCTAGGTGCCAGTGCTGCTTGAGCCTGCGTATGGCCATTCCCAGTTCCACCTTCAGAGCATCAGAAGCGCTGGATGCATGCACGGTAGGATCCAAGCCTTCTGTCGTGGACAGCTGGCGCTGGACGTCTAGGAGCTGCTGTGCCTGCGTGTGGAGGTGGATTGCACACACAAGGAGGTCATGGGAGGAGAAAAAGTCTCAATCCACCACACAATCTAATAGTAGTAGATTGAGTAGTGAGTATTGAATCGAGTACAGATTGCACGCAAGGCAGTTGGTAAGTAATTGAATTGGGAGCTCTGACCCTTGTAAGAAAACCTCTAAATGAGTGTGGCAGTGGGATACGGCATTCGAGGGGGGCATTTGAGCTAGCTGCTGCAAGCAGCTGGTGTTGGTGACAGGTGGTGTAGGTGACAGCTGTGTTGGGCGTCCAGAAGCCGCCGGGCTCTAAGATTGGCCAGAACCTTACATATATGCACCGTATATTTGGTGATTTCTCTGCCAAACAATACCATAAATACACTGTATTTGTTTATATCAGGGTTGTTCAGTTCGAGGTTCGGTCAAAAGTTCGGGCTCGCAAAACTTTCACGCATTTTGACACACTTTTTATTGTGACACACCTTTGGTGTAGTGACATGCCACATGATTTGTAACGATCAATAAAACACATCGCCCCTCTGCACACCTATACCCACTTATTCTCACCCAAATCCCACTTACCTATACCCACTTATTCTCACCCAAATCCCCACCAGACATACACAGGGTTGGCCAGAACCGTATATATACACCGTACATGACCGTATATTTTGGTGATTTTCCTGAAAAATATACCGCACCTACACCATATATATAGTTATGGCCAATTCTACATACATTCCCCCCCCCAAACCCACACACATTGGCATGATGACTGCAACACACCGTTTCATGCAATGCCACTGTCATGTCAACATCTTTTGAGCGCCACTTGATGGCTTCTCTCACGACCACAGCAGAGGCAGGACAGGGTTTGCCTTTGGGCCCAGTCACCACACACAGCCGCAGCGGCAGCAGCAGCGCAGCCAGCAGCAGGAAGCGCTGCTCCTCTTTTTCGATCTGCAATACGTACAGGTAAGAGTACACACAGGTGTGTATTGATCTTTTTTTATCTGCTATATGTGCAGGTAAGAGTACACACAGATGTGCAGGTAAGAGTACACACAGATGTGCAGGTAAGAGTACACACAGATGTGCAGCTCTTGTGCAGCTGTTGTGCAAGGTAAAAGTACACACAGATGTGCAGAGTACACACAGATGTGCAGCTGTTGTTTGTAAGGTAAGAGTAAACACATATGTGCAGCTGTTGTTTGTAAGGTAAGAGTACACACATATGTGCAGCTGTTGTATGTAGGGTAAGAGTAAACACAGATGTGCAGCTGTTGTTTGTAAATTAAGAGTACACACATATGTGCAGCTGTTGTATGTAAGGTAAGAGTACACAGGTGTGCAGCTGTTGTATCAAGTGGAGCTCAGTGCACAGATTTTGTCACACACTCAGACAGCGGCAGAAGAGCAGCGGCGCAATCAGCAGCAGGGAGCGCTGCTCTTCTGTCTCCATTTGCAGCTAAGATTGTTCCTGTTCTTATGTGTACAGTATGCATGGTGCGTCCTATGTACCGTGTGGGCCAGGACTGTATACACACACCATACATAGCAGTATATACGGAAATTTCCTGCTAAAGACAGATACTTATTCCGTACTATGTATGGACCTTACGTATGTATGTGTTCGACCAGGTTTTGGCCAGTCCCACTTATGTATGCACTGCGTGCATTTCCTATCCAAGGGTGCACACAGTTATCATGGAGCAAGGTGAGAAGGGGTGTGACGTTGGGGGAGGTAAGTAAAACGCTGCTGCTGATCACGCTTTGATCATAGATATAGAACTCGTGTGGATCCGCAGGACTGAGCTCATTCACTACATTAACTCTTCCTTGTCCTCTGCTCGGCCTTCTTCAGGGATTGCTGAGTGCTGGGCACTGCTCTCATGTTGAGCTCGCATTAGTCCTTCACCCCACATTAAGTACCAAACTTGCTCCAGAAATCTGCACGGGCCTCACCTGCATGTCTTGTGCCTGCACAAGAGCATGCGTGGTAGCGACACACCGCACACACGCTTGTGCGTAATTGGCTGGCAGTGTTTGTTGCACGGATGGGGGCAGGGCGAACACTACAGGGAACAGAGACAGACGGTGCAGCAGCTGCAAGGACTCCACTGGAGAGGGGCCTATGGGGTGTGTGTATGAGTGTGTGCATGTGTGTGTATGCGTGCCTGTAGTGTGCGTCGCCATGAACGTGCAGCCATGTTATCAAATAAATTCAGGAGGGGGGTTGCACTTTCACAGCACCCTGAATTAGGGTAGCGATTTGAAGCGAGGAAAGACAAGTGGGCCAGAGGCTGAGTGTGAGTGTGAGTGCAGACTGACGCGCAGCAGGCGAGTGGGCTGTATAATGTTATTGACAGGACAAGGATGCGTACCCTTATTGGGTCCTCCTTTCCTCGGGATCCGCCGAGCTCTGCTGCTTCATTTCAAGAATGCGGGTTGGAAACAGATTAGAACTCTTACAGAGTCGGCTGGACAGGCACGCAAGGGGGAGGCTCTTACTCTCCCGATAATCAAGATAGATCTGATCTTCGATTCCACACCCGTGCTGGCCCAGTCTCACCGTTGAACATGCCCTCCAGCTCTGAGCCCACCCTCTCCTTGCTGACCTTGTGCGCCAGGGCGGTCTGCACCTGCGTGGGTGAGAGGAAATTGGATAGACACCAGGCAGTTTGGCAAGTATCAATCCGGCGAATTATTATAAATTTATGCCATCTCCTTTAGCAAATAGGAAGAGGCCCTGCACGGCTATGTCGGACTCAGTTAAGGTCACGGTGAAGTGGGGCAAGGAGGTGTTCAAGGACGTGGAGGTGGACGTCAAGGAGCAGCCGCTAGCGTTCAAGTCCACGCTGTTCTCGCTGTCGGGCGTGCCTCCCGAGCGACAGAAGTTGATGACCAAGGGCGCGCTGGTGGGGGACACGGAGTGGACGCCCAAGAACTGCCCCAAGGAGGGCGCGACGTTCATGTTGATGGGCTCCGCGGAGCAGCAGGCCGTGGAGCCCCCCAAGGAGCTGCCTCAGTTCCTGGAGGACCTGCCCGAGGCGCAGCAGCTGCACATGGAGACGCGCGCGTACGGGGCAGGCCTGCAGAATCTGGGCAACACCTGCTACATGAACAGCGTGGTGCAGTGCATGTACGCCGTGGAGCCGCTGCGACAGGCGCTCAAGCAGTACACGCCCAGTGCAGCAAATATGGGCCCCATGATGGACCCCGTCACCAAGCTGGTGGTCTCAGCAAAGAACCTGATGCGGGTGAGTGAGGGGAGGAGAAGAGGGGGAGCAGGGCAGGGCAGGGCAGGAGGAAGGGGGGAATGGGAAATTGGTCAATGCGTACAATGCGTGCAACCTCTCGCCCACACAGTACAGAAACGATTGTTGTGTGCTCACGTGCAACACATATGAGCTTAAGCAATGTCTCCACGCATGCACACATATTGAAGCGGTAACATTTAATTACGCACACACTTCGTTTTACTTTGCGCGGACTCTCAGCATGCTTTCATTGCTTCTCTTCATCATGTGCATGCACGTGTGTGTGTGTGTGTGTGTGTGCGTGTGTGTGTGTGTGCAGGTGTGTGTGTGTGTGTGCTCTGTTGTGCATAGTGCATAGTGTATCCAGCCTTAAATGCATCATTTGCAATGACTGTGTGCGCTTATGTTCACAGGAGCTAGAGAATGGTGGAGAGCCCTTCCCTCCATTCCAGTTTCTGCTGACGCTGCGGCAGACGTACCCTCAGTTTGCGCAGCAGGTGACGAGCAGATTGTGATGGATAGAGAGAACGAGAGTGTTTGTTGGTGGCATATGGATGATTGGTGTGTGAAGAGACTCCTGGAGTGCTGGTGGCCTTTACTGCAGCTGATTGAGCAGTTGAGCAGCCTGAAATAAGGAAGAATCTTTCTCTGATTAGGAGGAGAGTGAGGTAGTGAAGGAGCAGTGTCAAATAGGGCTCATTTGAAAGCACAGCCGATTGCCCTATGCACGCACTTTTCCCAGTGTAGCTTTTCAAGGGACGGTCAATTGCATGCGCTTGCGATTATCCACTTGTCTCAGCAACTGCAATACATGCTCACTTGGTTACGCGCATGCACACACATGCATACACGCACGCACGCACGCACACACACACAGGGCCAGGAAGGCATGTACTCACAGCAAGATGCAGAGGAGTGCTGGACCAACCTCATGTACGCCGTGCGGGAGAAGGCCAAGGTGTGTACAAGTGTGTGTGTGTGTGTGTGTGTGTGTGCGTGCGCACGCCCGTGTGCGTGCAGCAGCTAGGACAGCTTCAGATTACACCACAACAACTGACGTTTGTGTGTGTGTGTGTGTGTGTGTGTGTGTGTGTGTGTGTGTGTGTGTGTGTGTGTGCATCACACTGCAGGATGCCAGTGGCAAGTCTGTGGTGGAGGACCTGTTTGGCGTGGGAACTACACTGAAGCTCAAGTGCGAGGAGAGCGATGAGGAACTGCAGGTGTGTGTGTATATGCGTGTGTGTATTTATTGTGCATGCGCACAAATGCATGGCCATTGCACAACATCCATCTTCTGTTGCACTCAAGTTCACTGAAACCTTCCTGTTGCACACACAAAAGTGTACACACACATATACATGTGCACGCGCAGGAGAACGCAACCAGCTACGTGCTGCGCTGCAACATCGGCAGCACCACCAACCACTTGAATGATGGCATCATGTTAGGCCTGCGTGATGACCGGGAGAAGATGAGCGATAGAGTGGGGCGCACGTGCTTGTGGAAGGGCACCAGCCTCATCACACGTCTACCCATGTGTGTGTGTGTGTGTGTGCACCATGGCTGTTTGGCTCGGCAGACACACCAGCCTTTGTTGGCCAGGGGCGCGCATGGAATCGGGGAGCTCTGGTGTATACGGAAAGTTTGTGATAACATTGCAGCGACGGCGCTGGTGCAGAATTCTCTTAATACAGGGGAAATGCAGGCCCTGGATTCGTGGGTAAGGGTCAGGGATCAGTAAGTCAAGACAGGGTAAGGGGAGGGACGGAGCATTCTCTAACTTGGCTGCCATGTGGTGCAATGACTGGCATACAGACGCGTGAAGCATGCTGCATCCTTCCTGCGCCCACGTAGCGATGCTTGGCAGTCTGCATGTCACTTAATGCAGGGCAGGACATTCATGCATGGCGCATGTGCTTCAACCACACACAGGTACTTGACGGTGCAGCTGGTGCGTTTCTTCTACAAGGTGGACACGCAGAACAAGGCCAAGGTGTTGCGCAAGGTGCGTGCGCACTGTGTGTGTGCGTGCGCACTGTGTGTGTGCGTGCGCACTGTGTGTGTGTGTGTGTGTGTGTGTGTGCAAGTACCTTGTGATGAAAAAGGTATACGCAGTGCCACATCTTCGTCAGATTGGGTGCTCTTTTCACATACGCATGCTCAACTGAAAGTGTGTTCTAGCTCTGCGCCTTTTGAGCACGCACACACACACATCCATATATACATACACACAACCACACACAAATACACACACAGGTGAGTTTCCAGCATGAGTTGGACTTGTACGAGTTCTGCGCGCCTGAGCTGCGGTCGGCCCTCGAAGGCCCTCGAGCTGCGTACAAAGCCCATCAAGACCTGCTCATCCAACGCAGCAAGGACGAGAAGAACGCAAAGGCGGCAGCGGCCAAGCAGAGCAGCGAGGTGTGTTTGGTGTATGCGGGGTATATGTGTGAGTGTGTGTTGGTGGTGTTGGTGTTGGTGTGAGTTTAGTTCTGCCCTTGCCTACCCAGGTGCAGCATCGGCACTCGTGAGCAATACACTGAAGCATGTGTACATAGTTATTGTTTGTGAATGCATACATGCAACGTCCATATCTTGCGTGTGTGTGTATAAAGGTTGCACGTGTGCAATTGCATGCATGCGACGTCGACTTGAGCGCAAGCACATTTAAGCACACACACACACACTCGCAGGCACCGCAGGGGACCTCCTCCAGCAGTGGCCAACAGCAGCAGGGGGAGCAGCAGCAAGGGGGTGAGGGGGCCAGCACTGCTGACGTGGCCATGGGTGAAGCCTCGACGTCAAGTAGTGAGCATGAGGGCGCACAGACAGGTGTGTATACCCTGGTGTATACTTGTGTGTGTGTGTGTGTATACATGCGTGTGTGTATACATGTGTGTGTGTGTGTGATCGTTGTTCATGTACGCTTGCTACCTTGCGCAAGGCAACCCTTGAGTGCACAGACACGACACACACACATACGCATGATCTCAGGCAAGTACGAGCTGTGTGGCGTGCTGACACACAAAGGGCGAAGCGCGGATTCTGGGCATTACACGGCGTGGACTAAGCAGGCGGATGGCAAGTGAGTGTTGTGCATCGCACACACACACACACTTAGCAAACACGCACACACACATAGCACGCACACATACATACACACATTGAGGCATTACACGGCTTGACGAAGCAGGCGGATGGCAAGTAAGTGTTGGGTATCAAGCACTTGCACACTTAACACACACACACGCATTACACACACAGGTGGGTGCTGTTTGATGACGACACACTGCACATCAAGACGGACGACGACATCCTAAACCTATCAGGGGGGGGCGACTGGCACATGGCGTACTTGCTGCTGTACCGGGCAATCACAGTCCCAAAGGCTGTTTAACGATTAGGGAGGGGGATCTAGCAGTTACAGCCTTTCCCAAAGGCTGTTGTAGAGAACAGGAGGGCGTGGTGTGTCTTTGTATCAGCGTAGTGTAGCGCAGCTCAGCCATGGTTTAAAGCAGAGCCATCCCTTGGAGGGAAGGGTGTGTAGACATAGAAAAGCCGGTACATGTTCTTACTGCAACGCATCTGGTAGAACCTCGGAAACGTTAGGGCTTGCGCTTGCTAACATTCAGCTCAGCCTTCCTGTTAGCAAGAATTGTTTGTTTGTAAGGCTGAGTGGGCGATTCATCGTTCTCATATATCATAGATGTATGCACTAAACGTTCAAGGTATCCGGAGCATTGCTTGCCACCACAATTGTAACCATTGCCACCACAACCACCCGCACAGACTGGAAGGGTGTCAGGTTATATCGTTATATCACTGTCACTACGAATTATAAGACTCGACCCATCAAGTATTGCTCTCTTTCTCTCTGCTTCTGTGGCAGGCTTATTTCTCTGTGATCTGCGATGTGAGGCACATGCGGCGTGGAATCCAGGGAAATAAGTCTGCCTAAGAAGCAGGGGAAGGAAGAAAAAGATGTTTGCCTGAGCTCAAGAAAGAGGACAAGGAACAAAAACTACAATTCTTTGATAAGCAAACCGCCTCCTTATTGAGTCTAATTTGTAGCAAAAGCGACTGAGCACCAACTAGCTTCTTGCCACACAAGCTGTCGCTCCAGTAATTAGGCGTGCATCAATGCGACTGGAAGAAGGGAAAGGTTTGGTAATTCATCACCAAATAAGGGGCTTTTGTCAACCACCAAGAACACCTGAAGTGGGGATTGGCGTGGTACACCAATCGGAGAGGGCAGTTCAAGCACATGGAGAGAGGTAAGAAGTGGTACCTAGATGTACCAAATGGAAAGGCTACAAATGATTGCACATACACACACAACCTACTCCCCTATTTGCAAAATCTTCCTCCTTTCTACAAGGAAATTGAGCCTGCTCATTTGCGTGAATTAGAAAAGCAAGGCCCCGTAAATTCTATGCTGAATGAAATGAACCAGCGTTCTTACAGGGAAGAACCAACCACATGGTTCACGCACAAGCCCCTTGGTGCGTCAGATTTCACCAGAAAACCGCTGTGTGCAGTTGAGCAGCCACAGGTTACATGGGGCGAGGGATAGGACATACGCTCTGTGCTTCAATTGAGCTGGCCTCACACTAGGGGCTTAGACAGAACAACAGAAAAGAAAAGCCCTGTTTTTTCGTTTCTATGCAACTCGGCATCACAGTGACTCCTCTTCACCACATGTGTGGGGAGTGGTTTTCACTGCCTGCATAGTTTGTTTCTTTCTTTTATGGAGTGGTTTTCCACCGCCTATGCAGTTGCTCTGTTCTTTGTTTCAGAATGTTGGTATTGGCTACACTGCCTGGGTGACCGGGCGACCTCTAATGTCTCAGTTAGAATCGCTGGCAGTGGCAGCAACGTCACTCACGGGCACGTGCAAGACTGGCCATCCAGCTTATTGAACAAGACATATAGAAACTCTCAACTGTCAACCAACTAACTGCGCTGTCACACGATCTGTCGCTGCCACTGATTGGGCGTGACAGTGCCCTGACTGTATACCGTAGCTACCCGCTGACTGTATACCGTAGCTACCGCTACCCGCTGACTGTACATAGCTGTATACCGTAGCTACCGCTACCCGCTGACTGTATATCTTAGCTACCTACTGACTGTATACCGTAGCTACCTACTGACTGTATACCGTAGCTACCTACTGACTGTATACTGTAGCTACCCGCCACTTTTTTTTCCTTCAAGGCAACGAGCACACAGCAACACGCATTCCACAGCCTCACCTTTTCGTCTGCAGCTGCGTCGCGGACGGACTGCTCCAGCTCGCACGAAAAGCGTGCGGCAAAGCGCACGGCGCGCAGTACGCGCAGGGGATCTGTGCAGCGAGAGGTGGTCTAACGCATTTAACGCTCCTGATCCCAAATAACAAATAAATCATTTTGAAGCCCAAGGGAAGGTCAGATACCAAATCAGTTGAACTGGTGCCGTCACAAGGAGGTCTTATGGTGGAGAAGCTGTGTGGGGCCTAGAAAAAAAACTACGCAGACAGTCATATACTACTCCCCACACTTACTAAGGAAAAGGAGCCACTTCAGTACCGGGTTCTCTTTGGTGCCTGGTATTGGAGTGGCTCCTTTTTCCATTGATCGGGAAGCAGTGTTACTACGTGCGTAGCTTTTTCAGGTGGAATTCATCGTTGGCAGTGCCAGCACTCCCTCTATGAGTCCCAGCACAATAGTACGCATGATGAAATCAAACAAAAGCCTCCTTGCTCGCCAACCATAACCATATGCCCTCTCCAGTACTAGTTTCAACCCTTATCGCACACACTTTCCAGTGCTATTATCAGCCCTCACCAAAAGCCGGTTTCTGGCCAAACCTGCAACCCTCCTGATCCCCATTGATCTTTATTTTTTTTTTTCCTGTGGTGAAAGAGCTCCACGGTACTTGGTACCAAGGTGGCTCCTATCCTTTTTCCTTTTTCCTACACACACAGCGCCACCTGCACGCCTCGTATGCGACACCGTTTGCAACTCACCGTCAAGGAACGTTTCTGTGGGAGGGAGAGGTGTCCGGATGATGCCTTCTCTTAAATCTGCCAAGCCTCGTCCGGTGAAGTCCTCCACAGTACCCTGCGTTTCATGTTGTAACCGTAGTCAAGGGTGGTTTGAGTTGTCACGTTTGTAGTCAGCCTGTCACTGTGCTATGGACTGATAAGGTGACCCAAACATTCCATCATGGTTATGGATCAGCACAAAAGCGCCTGGGTACAACAAGTCTTCAGTTATGTTCGCTCTGGAAGCAAGTGCGATGGCTTCATTTAACACTTGGCAAGAAACATTGAATATCTCTAACCTGTGGAGATCTCATCCTATTCTGTCAACGTACCCAGAATCCAGCTCAGGAGGCATGTCATTGCGCCAGACTGCTTACAAACGTGATAAGGTGATTGAATGTAAAACATGCTGTTTGCATCAAGGTTGACCTATCTTTTGGGTTAGCCAAAACCATGCACACATATGCAGGACAGAGCGGGAAAATTCCTGCGAAATGCATCCTTGAAAGTTTTTCAGCCTACAAACTCCCACCAATTAATGCAGAAAACAGGCCTGCCAACGGTGATGCTCCTCTGTCTCCTTGCAGTTTCTCACCTAAACACCCACTCACCTGGTTAATGTTGTAGAACAAGCTGTTGATGGTGAAGTCCCTGCGCAATGCATCCTGCTCTGGGGTGCCGAATTCCATCTGTGGTATGCGGCTGCCTTGGGCGTAAGTCTCAGAGCGCAGGTTCACCTGAGTTGAATGCACCAAAGATTACAATGGTTATACACTGTGGGGGGTGACCTTCAGCCAGGCAGTTTGGCCAATCAGCTGCTGACTGGTCTCGGCCAGCCACAAATAAACCCATAAGCTCAAAAATAAGGAGGAAGATTTTAGTGTTCTACTGGGAAAGGAATACAAAGACCTTATTTTACGCCAGAGACCTGCAGAGACTGAAGATAAGTAGGCCAGTTCATGTATAATAAACAGTAAACAGCATTTGTCAAGTGTGGGTCAATGGGGCATTGCATGTCCAGCATAATTCTTGTTTGGATGGAAATAAAGGCCCATTCACAACTGTCACGTTGCTAGCAGTGGACGTCTGCATGCTTGCAATTTGCGACGAGCATACTTCTTGTTGCACTTGAATTATGGCATACCACGTGCCATTGGTATGCTGCAGCATCTTAAGAGGAAGCACTTCCTGTAAGTTTTATGGAAAACCACGCAGTCGTATATAGCTGCGGACATTTGCCATCACAGGCAGGTTTGTTTTGAAAGTTTACAGTGAATGTGAAGCTGACTGTGTTTTCATCCTTTTGAGTGTCAGCGAGCGACAGGCGCACTCAGTTATGTTTACGGCTCGTGTCCCAGGACGAGCCTGGTTGGTTGTTTGGTTGCCCTGTTGAATTGCTGTATTGGTTTGCTTAGCCATCTGATGCGTGGTAGCTCAACTGACGTCTCAATATCTGTGTTTACTGGGTCCGGGCTCACAACTTCATGTGGCACCGCACCAGGAGCCCATCAGGATATTGATTTGCGTGCAAGTGCATCACACACACAAAGAATAGACAACTCTCCAGCTGGAATGTGTGGGCTCTGCACAAAGGTGTCAACGAGAGGAAAACGAGAGCTGCACACAGCTGCATCGAGCTGAACCTGCTAGTCACGTTCACAGGACGGACACATATGAGTGTGACGAGGCAAACAGTTGACACATTTCATTTATCTAGCGTATTTGTTGTGCAGATCCTTCAAAGTTGAGCAGCCACGCCAGGCTGGAGACCTTTGTAATTCAAACCTTACTAAACATAAACAAGCACACACACACACACGCACATACATACACACACACTCACCAGATCTATCCACAGGCCACTAATCTTAAGGCGAGCCGTCTCCAGGTGCTTGGACTGCTCAGGGTTGGATTGGATCACCGCAGCTGTGCGCACTTCCTTGCCCTGGAACAGATTAAGAGCACGTTCACTTGCACGTAAAAATGATGCCTCTGATTTTTGTTCTAATATATAGCGTTGCACACAAGACGACACGTGTGCAAGCGTGGGTGATTTTTTACCACAGTTGTGCAACCCTACTCGTCCGATTAATTAATGAAGCAATGTGCAAGTGAGTAGTAAGTAGTCGTAAGTAATGAGAAGGAGTGGTCATAGCTAGATGTAAGATATGATCAAACTTGACAAACCTTTGCCAGACAAACTTCTGTACAGCGTTACAGCATTGAGGTTTTGGCTGATCCAAACAACGAAGCATTGCTCTCTGTCATGCCCTATGGGCAAGCAAACAAACGTTTTACATACTAGTATAACTATAATTTATAGTATAAATGCAGCTCTTACCTTACGAATGCATGCACACATCTGCTTATTGGTACACCCCTTCATTTGATAAAATTGCCGTCATCTTATCAGCAAGAGAGCGGAGCGTATTGACACGCAGCACATATTACTCAGCGTGAAAATGATGCTCGCAAGGGCACCAAAACAATCCATCATGTGAATGCCAAAATATCTTCATCAAACTACAACCCTATTCTTTTTCAGCGTTGCACTTGCTCAGGCAAAACCTGGAAGAGGATAGAAAAACTTGCTCTTCTGTAAGGCGTTCAAAAGCTGAAGCACGTTGAGCCATTGTGGTTGCTGCACTTTTAAGCCGTGCACATGACAACGTGAGTCAAGAATTTACCCCTGTTGAAGCACACCTTGCTGCAATTGAATGGCGCTAGTTTGCAAAATTATCCAGGGTGGGGAGCATGCAAATTAAACCCTCTTTTGTTTGGTAAGGGTAACAAGGACTTTGCGTTACCTCCTTCACGAAAATGGAAGTGCTCGATTGCAGGTGTACAGCCAAATTGTTTCTCATACTCCTCATCACACCTGTGAGCTGAGGTGCTGATTCACTAGGTCTGCAAAGTCCTTGCCCAGCATGTTGTCTAAGGCAATGTCAATGTCCAGGGAGTCTCGGCCCAACAGCTTGTCACGCACCCAACCTCCTGCACATCTGCAAGGGTAATGACCACCAGACAAATATATGGTTTACGCGCTGTAATTTGGCAGGCATTTTTGGATGTACAGTGTTTTGCTTTGCGAAGGCTGTGTGACTTCCAACTTTTCACTTGCGAGCAAGAAGATGAACAGGGTGAACATTGGCAGCTCTTCACCTTGCTGTTCAGACGTGCAAGCTGCACCATGTGCATTTACGTGTTGTGCAATCAGTTTCACAAAGGCCAAAGTCCTTCAAACGTTTGAACCTCCTCTCTGCCACCCCCTTGCACATCCTGATAACTTGCAAATAACATGCCTGAGAGTCGTGGGCACTGGAGCACGCTGTGCAGCAGCCAGCAGAGTGTTGAACAGCTCCTGCTCCAGCTCATTCAGCACGATGCTGTCACGCACAGCAGGCATGCTTGCTCCGTTTCCGCCGCTTGTGGCTCGCGATCTAATTTGCTGGCTGCTATGCCTGCTGTTAAAGTTATTGAAGCAGCTCCTCACAGCATGCAGGCCGGTGGTAGAAGAAGTTGGTGCAGTTGACCAGCACAGGCTTGGGGGTGCAAGCACAGTTTTGCTGACGCGTCTTTGGGTGGAATGCAAGCCTCCCCTACTGCTTGCTGGTGCTAGGGAAGTGATGATGATGCCACTGGAGTTGCGCTGCAAGCTGATTGAGTTCTGTATGGCTGTGCGAGCACAGGCGATGAGTGGACGGGCAGGTGCTAAATAATATTTCAGAATTTTGGGGAGCATATATGATTTTGTGATCCTTCAAATTTTTACTCCATATTATTTTGTGCTGTAAATATATAAAACATACGCTCATGCTGTGTTAAATCCATCTTAATATGTGGCCCTCGCTAAGAGCAATGTTCCTCAGGAGGGTTCCTGCGCAGCTCCCTTGCTGCTCCCATCCTACGGTGCTACTACAACTAGAACTACAGGTACATACATGCGCATGGTTGTTGAGATGAGAACGAGAAGCTTGACGTGAGCACTGGCCTACCTATGTGCGAACACTCCGCAGGCTCGCTCTCTTTCCTCGTATCCACAGCAGCCACAACAACAGCAGCAAGTATCCCAGGCCACATATACACAGGCCCCTTCCTCAAGTAGATCCAGTGCATTTTACCTGGGGGGCTGGTTGCCTGGAAGTCTATTGGCACTGTCTAATGTGGAACGTGGAAGGAACACCGGTGGGTAATATCACTGGTTGCAATGTACTGAGATTCATTGCACGCATGTGGATTATGAAGTCTCCTCGTGCCAAGAGATGTGTGCAAACACCACGCCAGGAGTACTGCACATGTGTTCATCTTCATATGTTTCTTTATGATCGCCTGGCGTTGTGTCCTTTTCCCAATGCTGTGCTACGCTGCGTATTCAGGAGGTAGAAACACTGACCAGAGGGGTGGAGGGAGCGGGCCCTTTATGTCAGCAGTTCTGACAGCGATGCTAGGTGCGAGCGGTGGGGCGGTACTGGCTGAGGCACCTTCACCATCACCTGCAGAGGCCGCAAAGGTAACTCAATCGGCAGACGCGGCTTTAAGAGAAGAGTGCATGTACGCTTTTGCAACCAAAACATTTAAACTGCAACAAATTTGCTGAGCGTGAAGTTATAGAGTATTTTTTTGTGTTTTTTTATGATAGTCCCATACCCTTGCCAAATAGGGTGAAGCACTTTTCCTGCTTACCTAAGCATCCCGTTCATACCTCATCTTTCTTCATTCCCACCTCTGTTGTTTGTCCTGTGTCCCCCCCCATCGCTTATTTACTATTCCCACTAGAACCCTTCTTATTTCTCTCTTCACTTTCCACCCCCATTTTTTGTCCTGTGTTTCCATCTGTTGACCTCCTGCCAATTGCCTTTTCTAGACCATTAGTGTTTGCACGTAACGGCCCTGATTCTGCAGGCGCAAGTGGAGGAAGCCTGGAGCGAGGTCGACGCAGGTGATATAAGAACAGAAAGATAAACACTTCTACCTATTGTCAGGCCAGCCATTCCTGTGGGAATTCTTGTCCCGATGCACACAAGAATGCATTTAAGCACGTAGGAATCTTGAGTAGCTATTTCTAAGCACCCCTGCACACTCAGTTTGTGGCGGGAGGTGCCCAGGTGGGCAGGGTGGAAATCCCTATCAGGAAGCGGATTTCCAAAAACTCTTCCCTGGTACCAGCAATTACCAGGGGTGTTTGCAATAATATTGGGGACGTTTTGGTGAAGTTTTGGTGGTCTGGGGTGAAGATCCGGTTTTTGACTCCCTTTTGGCAGGGAAAAGTGTGAATTACAATCAGGCAACAACTGCTGAACCGTTTGGGGGTCGCGTTTGTTTTCAGGACTCTACAAGAAATGGATTATGCATTATATGCATTAGTGGGTATGGTTGAACCCTGACCTATCTGGGAACAAAAGAAATGGTGAAATTTGGACCAGAACTCGCATTTCAATTCCCTTGCCACCTTTATGGCAGGTAAAGGCACAAATCCAGCCGCCCACTCACACCCTTAACCCCACACTCATTGATGTTTATGCAGAAGTGTTACAATTATGTATAGAAACCATTGGTTGACCTTAAATGTGTAAATGTGCAATTCAGGAAAGGGGCATAGTTCTCCCTTTTTGGGTGGGGCTTGGCTGGGCTAACCAGTCGCAGCACTTTTTGCTGACCAGTATGAGTAGAGTTGGCCAGAACCGTATATATACACTGTATATATGGTGATTCCCTGCCAAAAATACCGAATATGCACCGTATATATATGGTTATGGCCAACCCTAAATATGAGGGTAGATGGAATTTCCGCTTGCATCATGCCTGTTTGTTGTAACGCACTCGTAGCAAGCAGCTGCGCACTTGCTTGCTGCATCATTAAGGTAGACGTACAAAGCGCTGTGATGTATTTTATCCTGTTTTACAGGCTCATAAATGGTCGTTTTGCACCCTCGGGACGAACAGCGGCAGCTGTCGTTGTTTAACGTTTGTGTTGCCGAGAAGCATTAGACCGTTGCATGCACGTGGCACTGTAGGCGTGGTGAGAAATTGCTGACTGCTGCTGCTCGTGCACCAGATGGTGCTGTATCCTCTATCAATTCTCGTAGGTGCCACTCTATGTGCCAACCTCATGTGCCAACTTATGTGCCTTATGTGCCAACCTTATGTGCCTTATGTGTTAACCTTCTGTGCCTCATGTACCGACCTTATGTGCCTTATGTGCCAACCTTATGTGCACATATGCAGACCTGCAGCGCCTGAATGCGAGGCTGCCACGACGAGCTGCTCCACTGGTTGGGAAGCCGCCCAAGGTGAGAAGCACCAGCCACTTTCTTACTAAATTAACTCACACCATCAGCTGCTGGGACCTAAAAGCGCTGACTCTGTCTCCTCTTCCTCGGGTGAAATTGTCGCACCTTCGAATCCGCTTAGCTCTTCCTTACTACTTGCTGTTTTGAATGGAAATGTTGCATGAGGGTGGGTAAGTTGCGTGAGGGTGAAATGTTGCATGAGTGTGGGAAATGTGGCATGGGTGTGGGAAATGTTGCATGAGGTGCATTAAGAAAAGAAAGAAGGGAATGGGCCAGAAAGCTGATTCTCGGTGCTGGCTGTGTTTCACTGATTCGATTTTTTTGTCAGATTTTTTTATTTCCAGTGGATGGACTCCCTAGTAGATAAGCCACACATGCACTCCTTCCTGCCTGAGTATGATTGAAGAGATTAGGGTCACATCCCCTCCTGCCTGTGAAAAAGAGAGGTCGCTTGCCCCTGCTTTTCCTTGAAAGGCGATGGAAAAAAGCAAGAGAACGAGGAGGAATGAAGAGTGCGTGAAACTTTGAAGTTGCACAGTAAACGAGATGGGATTTCTCATGCAGCACCATAAAAGGAAAGAAGCTAGTATGTACCAAATCTTCCTCCCCTTCTAATTGAACAAGTGAAGACCACAAAAATTAGGGTGCATACATTTCAGGTGTGTGCAAGGAGACTTTGTAGGTATGCACAGTGTACTAGTTATACTTTCCCCTGACAACGATGGTCCGTACACTTACGCCCGTGCAGTTGCGCTGGGTGTTTTGGTTGGAACACACTTGCTTTTGCTGTGCAGGTAATTTGCTGTGCAGGTCAAGGCTGTGGGTGCTGGTATAAGTGCTGTGCAGTTACCTGTATGCTTCATTCAGAATTTCAGATAAAACGGATATGAAACATGATACAGTGCTTGTGCTCACGTGAAGCTGTATTTGTGCCGCGCAGGTCAAGGCTGTGGGCACCAATGGCATTGAGGTGTGTGTGCCCATCAGGGAGGGGGCCGATGGCAATGCTGTCCTGGCGGAGTGCATGGACGGGTTCTCAGGGCGAAGGGGAGGAGGTGCAAGATCCAGCAGCATGCAGGTGGGTCGTGTGTGACCGTGGGTGTCTGTGGGTGTTGTGTTTCTGAAAGTCAAGCAGGTGGGTCGCATGTTTACTTGAATTGTAATATTGTAATTTAACTACCACATGCCTGCAAAGATGCTCACCAAAAGGCAGTGTGGCAGGCTGCTGAAAGTTGGTCACACGAAAGTTCCCGGACAGATAACAGCTAATCCCAACGTGCATGATAAGCACAGATGTGAGGGTGCCATTCAACATGATTTGCTGGTGTCCTCTTTTTGGATGTCAAGTCCCAGATCTGCACGCTAGTGCACGTTTGTGTCTGTGAATAAACCTCGTGGTCCCAGATCTTCAACCCTGCTTGCTTATTGGGCAGCTGCACAAGTGCCAAAGCAGTTTGCCTAAACATGATGGGTCCAATGCCCTTGGGACACAGATACACCGCAATGGGTCTTCCCGCACAGCGGGATTGAAGCTTTCAAACCAAGCTAGTGCTGTTTACCGAAGCATGATGTTAGTGACATGCAGTCCTTTTGTTCTGATACTTCATACACACAGCAATGGGTCTTCCCACACAGTGGGCTTGAAGCTTCCAAACCAAAACTACTGCTGTGTACCGAAGCATGATGTTACTAACATGCAAAAAAGTCCTTTTTCTCTGATACTTCAAACACACGGCAGTGGGTCTTCCCGCGCAGTGGGCTTGGAGCTTCCAAACCAAACTAATGCTGTATGATTGAAATATGATTGTTACTGACGTGTAAAACTCCTGACCTGAAATGACAGACACACAGCAATGGGTCTTCCCGCACAGTGAGCCTGGATGTGCACGACGAAGGAGACAGCCAAGGCAAAGGTGTGTGTGGGGCAAAGGTGTGTGTGCGGCCAAGGCAGAGGTGGTTGAGGTAGCGGCCAGAAGAAGAGAGTTTCTGGTTTTGATCAGGGAGCTGCAGGTAGCTGCTCTTTTAGTCTCTGTAATGTTTGGTACCATTCATGTTGAAGGTCTCTAGAGATCATTGATGACGGGCCACTTGCATTGTATTTGTCTGTATGATGCTACCACTGGTGCAGATGCTTTTTATTTGTCTGTGTGAGATGCATTTTATTAGTCTGTGTGAGATGCATTTTATTAGTCTGTGTGAGATTCATTTTATTTGTCTGTGTGATATTTATTGTATTTGTCTGTGTGAGATGCATTGTATTTGTCTGTGTGAGATGCATTTTATTTGTCTGTGTGAGATGCATTGTATTTGTCTGTGGGATGCTACCACTGGTGCAGATGCCATGCTCTATTTACAGGCTGTTGACCCAACCGTTGAGCCTGCCTCTACCTTCCTTTACACGTATCCTCTGATCTGCTGTTGTGATCGGTCTCACGCACCTCCTGTCTACAATTCCTCTAGCAAATTGAATTTTCTTCTGCTTTAGTCTGCCCTAGCAAATGCTTTGATCTGCCCTAGCAAATGCTTTGGTCTGCCCTAGCGATTTTGACCTTCCTCTGCTTTGGTCTGCCCTACCTGTGCAACCATGCCGTTCATACACACAGTTCCAGCCCAAGCACTTTTGAATCGTTTCGCGATTTGAACCTTCCTCTGCTTTGGTCTGCCCTACCTGTGTAACCATGCCGTTCATACACACAATTCCAGCCCAAGCACTTTTGAATCGTTTCTAGATTGCTGAGTTTCCAAATTGATGGGTTGATTGTAGGCTGTTCAGATCCCTGTATCCATGTTGTGCACAACACTCTCTTCTGCAGCGCAAGAGGTTTCAATACACAACGTTACTACTGCGTGTGTGTTTAGAGGAGATTGGCCAGCCCTACTGATACTAGCAGCCCTACTGATACTCATACTCTGAATTACACAGCCCTACTGATACTGAACCACACAGCCCTACTGATATTGAACAGCCCTACTGATCCCTACTCATACTCTGAATCACAGCCCCAATGGTACTGAGTCACACAGCCCTACTGACATCGAACAGCCCTACTGATGCTCATTCTCTGGATCACAGCCCTACTGGTACTGAGTCACACAGCCCTACTGACATCGAACAGCCTTACTGATGCTCATTCTCTGGATCACAGCCCTACTCATACTGAGTCACACAGCCCTGCTGATATCGAACAGCCCTTCTGATGCTCATACTCTGAATCACAGCCCCACTGATACTCATACTCTGAATCACAACAGCAGGTCAAGCCACGATGTGCCATATGCCTGCACTTCCAGTATGCTGCTTGTCATCACATCACGGCACTCATCCCTGAGTCACAGCAATTATGCTTTGACTCATTATGTTATGACACATCATGCTGCTTGTCATCACATCACGGCACTCTTCCCTGAATCACAGCAATTATGTTTTGACACATTATGTTATGACACACTATGCTGCTTGTCATCACATCACGGCACTCATCCCTGAGTCACAGCAATTATGTTTTGACACATTATGTTATGACACACTATGCTGCTGGTCATCACATCACGGCACTCATCCCTGAGTCACAGCAATTGTGTTTTGACTCATTATGTTATGACACATCATGCTGCTTGTCATCACATCACAGCACTCATCCCTGAGTCACAGCAATTGTGTCTTGACTCAGTATGTTATGACACATTATTAGGGTTGGCCAGAACCGTATATATAGACCGTATATGACCGTGTATTTGGTGATTTTCCTGCAAAAAATACCGTATATACACCGTATATATATATGGTTCTGGGCCAACCCTACACATTATGCTGCTTGTCATCACATCACGGCACTCTCATTCCTGAGTCACAGCAAAAGCCTTTCTGCCAAGACGCCTGGCTACCGTCCATACTGTCTAATGAACACTGTGCCAAATATCTGTGCCTAAACTCAGTATACCAAAACTGAAACATTATAGAGTCAGGCTGCCTGCGTCTGTGACTTTGGGTGTAAGTTAGGGTTACATATGAAAAGTGATTAAGCCGTGTGAAAAGGGTGTTGGGTGTGCCTGGTAAAAAGGCTGTGTTTTACAAGGTTTGCAACTTCTATCATCTGTTTGTGTCTCTGCTTTTGCAGCTGAAACTCGATCTGCATCCACTCACATATACACACCACTCACACACACACACACATGCTGCAGGATCAGGCCACGTGACTGCCCGCCTGCAGATGCCAGATCCTGGAAGTCCTGGCCACGGTCAGCTCATAATCATAAAACACAGTCCACAGGGCTTTTCAGAGAAGGTGCGCTGTCTTGTTGCGGTTGTACTCTCACAAACACAAACACACACACAAAAACATACGCACACACACACACACACACACACACACACACACACACACACACACACACACACACACACACACAAAAAAACACACACACACACACACACACACAAACACACACACACACACACACGCACCTAACTTGAGAACAGGCGTACACGCATCTATCACGGGGATGACGTGCACCTTTTTCTGTTTATGCAGGTGCAATGCATAACCCGCACATACAAGCACTCACCAAATGTGCATGCAGTACAACTCACTGCAAACACACAAACATACACACACATGCACACAGTGTTCAAAACTCCACACACAGGATAGCAAAATATTTATTTTGTCACAGACTTCTCATGAGCCATGATTATAATGCACCACTCACCCACACACAGGAGCTCGCTTCGTTATCACAGCTTGTGCGTGCAGCCAATCTCAGCTTTGCCCCCTCTCAGCAGCAGGGCGGTCTCAACCAGGGGCCGTTTAATCGTAGAGGCCAAGGCCAGCACCCTTTCCACGATGGAACTCTTGATGATATGCAGGTGTGTGTGTGTATGTATATGTGAGTACGTGCGTGTATGTGTGTGCGTGCGTGTGCATGCCTGTGTGTATGTTCCGTGCTTTCTGTAATGTGTGAGCACCTCCACTAGAGTTATGGAATATGTGTGTCAAAAGCATGATGTAGCATCTAACACGCAGTCCGCACCAGAGCACCAGCTTGTTCTTTTTAGTTTGCATCGTGGGATGCTGTAGACGGGGGATTAGTCACCAAGGAACTAAAAGACTTTTGTTATTGCGCTTGGCCTTTGCTCTACCTCGCCTGCAGGTCGCCACACCTTTGCATTTCTGTGTTGTGTGCACGCTCTTCTACTTCTTCTTCTTCTGTGTTGTGTGCACACTCTTCTACTACTTCTTCTTCTTCTGTGTTGTGTGCACGCCCTTCTTCTTCTTCTGTGTTGTGCGCACGCTCTTCTTGTTCTGTGTCGTGTGCACGCTCTTTTTCTTCTTGTTCTGTGTTGTGTGCACGCTCTTCTTCTTCTTCTTCTTCTTCTTCTTCTTCTTCTACTTCTTCTTCTTCTTCTTCTTCTGTGTTGTGTGCACGCTCTTCTCCTTCTTTCTGTGTTGTGTGCACGCTCTTCTTCTTCTTCGTTTTCTGTGATGTGCGCACGCTCTTCTTCTACTTCGTTTTCTGTGATGTGCGCACGCTCTTTTTCTTTTTCTTTTTCTTCTTCTGTGTTGTGTGCACACTCTTCTTCTTGTTCTTCTTCGTCTTCTTCTTCTTTTTCTTTTTCTTCCTCTGTGTTGTGTGCACGCTTCGACGTTAGGTTGCCTGTTTGTGCCTTGCTGTGAGGCGCTTGCTTTCTTCTTTGACGTGGAAGCCATTTGTCTTGCTTGTGCCTTTCTGTGTCGTCTGTCATCTCGCCGTGTGCGTTGCCGTAAATATCTTCACCTTTCTGTGTAGGGCTGGCCAGAACCGTATATATACCCCGGAGAAGACCATATATTCGGTGATTCCCCTGCCAAAATCTTGTATATATATATATATACGATTCTGGTCAACCCTAGTTATCTCAACGTGCGTTGCCGTAAGTTCCTCCACCTTTATGTGTAGTGCTGATCTTGTGAGAGAGAGACGCTCGTCAGCATGACCTCCTGTCTTCGTGTTGTTGCTTTCTATGACCTACTCATGACCTACTGTCTTCATGACCGTTCTATGACCGTTCTATGACCTTTCTATGACCTTTCTATGACCTACTGTCAGCATGACCTCCTGTCTTTGTGTTGTTGCTTTCTATGCAGCGCGACGTGGGTGGCATGCTCGGAGGACTCATGGCCGGAGGCATGCACAGCCTCATGCAGCAGGTATAAGTGGGTGAAATTTGAAACGACACAGGTGGTGTGCTCAGGGGTCTAATCTAGCTGTAGGCATGCATGGACAGCATCATGCAGCAGGTATTAGTGAGCTGGTTGTGTGGGCTGCATGTTGTGAAGAGTAGAATGCAAGCAGCAGCGGAGAGACCAGAGTACACATCTGGGAGGCACATGCACAGCTGCATAGGGCACAGCAGTGCAGTGCGCTGTTGTGCATCGTTTGATGCTGCGTGTTTTGATGCACCTACCTGTGAATCTTTATGCGCAGTGTGGACAACAGGCTACGTGAACAACGGTGCATCTGCAAGGCACATGCATAGGGTTGGCCAGAACCGTATATATATACTGTATATGACCGTATATTTGGTGATTTTCCTGCCAACAATACCGTATATAAACCGTATATATATGGTTCTGGCCAACTCTACACATGCAGCATGCAGCAAGCAGCAGGGGGGATTGATTTGTATGTATGCATGTTTTGTGTCTGGATCCACGTTGCAGTTGTTTCACTTGCGCGCATTTCAAATTGTGCGCAGCTTCTATGTCAAAGGGACAGTGGGGTTGCTTGCACGTCTGCTTTGCACCTTGACATGCGGGTGACGTTGCGTGTGTGTGTGTCACTATGTGCACATGCATGAGCAGCTACTCGTGGCACACACCTCTTTCCATGTCTGTACATTACTTGTGAAGGTGTTACCTACCCCACCGTTGTGTGTGTGTGTGTTTGTGTGTGTGTGTGTGCTCGCGCATTAGCGTTGATTGCTTTGGGCTCGTGACTGGCAACCAGGAGGGTTGAACACAAGTACGCGGATGTGTTCAGGCAGAACATGCAAATTCGAAAGGAACGTTGTAAAGAAATAATTTGCAATGCATGACGCATAATACAATGTGTTTGTGTTCGTGTGTGTATGACTGCAGCTCATGGCTGAAATGGCAGAGGCAATGGAGCAGGGAGGGGGAGTGCTGGATGAAGGAGAGGAGGGGGAGGGCATGGAGTGGCCTGGGAGCGTGCACGATGACTTCACGCAGAAGAGGTGAGGATTAAGATGAGGAGTCAGAGTCGTAAAGGCTTTGCGGCGTGCATGATGGCACTGCGTCTCCCCTGCAGGGCGTGGGCGTAATGAGCGCGGGCAGAAAAAGGAGAGCAAAAGGTCGCTAGGTGTCCATGAATATCAAATTGAAACTAAACAGATGTATGGAGAGTATGAGGAGTACCCAGGGTCAAATTGAAACTAATATCAAATTGAAACTAAACAGATGTATGAAAAGAGTATGAGGAGTATCCAGGGTCAAATTGAAACTAAATTAAATTAAAACTAATATTAAATTGAAACTAAAGAGTATGAAGCGTATGAGGAGAATCCAGGGTCAAAATCCAGAGCACGTGTCAGTTTTCTTTCAGAACTAGTGCAGCCAAGGTGTTAGGCTATGGCGCCAGTGGGCATGCCTGCACTGCGTGCTTCTAACTAAAGGGTGAACATACCTTGTAACTAAAGGGTGAACACACCTTCTAACTAAAGGGTGAACATACCTTCTAACTAAAGGGTGAACATACCTTGTAACTAAAGGGTGAACACACCTTCTAACTAAAGGGTGAACAAACCTTCTAACTAAAGGGTGAACATACCTTGTAACTAAAGGGTGAACACACCTTCTAACCAAAGGGTGAACATACCTTCTAACTAAAGGGTGAACATACCTTGTAACTAAAGGGTGAATACACCTTCTAACTAAAGGGTGAACATACCTTCTAACTAAAGGGTGAACATACCTTCTAAGGGGTGAACATACCTTGTATCGCTACAGCAGGCGCCACCAGGCAATTACAGAGTGGACAGATGAGGAGGAGAGTAGGAGGATGATGAGTCATACTGCTGCTAAGCATCTGTGAAACGCGTCTTGCAAGCTGCCAGGCAGGAAGAGTGGAGGGAAAGGCATAGCGGAGAGGAGGAATGGATTGTTTTTTGCACGGTGCATATGCATATTTTTGTCGGTCGCCCAGCAGGAAGAGCTGAGGGGCAGGCACAGAGGAGGAGTGGATGATTTACAGTTCTTTTCTCACGCATTTTGTGGCCCTGCCTTGCAGGTCGCCCGGCAGGAAGAGCAGAGGGGCAGGCACAGAGGCAGAGGACGAGGGTGGTGGTTACGACTGGGGGAATGCGCAAGCTGCACAGGCCGTGAAGCAGCTGCAGGTGCAGAAACTGCCATGGTGTGGTGGTGGTGGTGGTGGTGGTGGTAACGGTGGTGGCGGTGGTGGCTGATACTGTAACGGTATGGGGAGTGCGCAAGCTGCACAGGCCGTGAAGCAGCTGCAGGTGCAGAAACTGCCATGGTGTGGTGGTGGTGGTGGTGGTGGTAACGGTGGTGGCGGTGGTGGCTGATACTGCTGCTGCTTAGCTTCAATGGAGAATGGCAGTGGGATGAGAGTTTTGATCAGAGTGTCAGATGCTGATCAGCGTGTTGAACATCTGATCAGTGTCTGAGTTTTGATCAGAGTGTCAGATGCTGATGGGCGTGTTGGACATCTTATCAGTGTCTGAGTTTTGATCAAAGTGTCAGATGCTGATCGGCGTGTTGGATATCTGATCAGTGTCTGAAAGCTTTGATTAGAGTGTCAGATGCTGATCGGCGTGATGGATATCTGATCAGTGTCTGAAAGCTTTGATCAGAGTGTCAGATGCTGATCGGCGTGATGGACATCTGATCAGTGCCTGAGAGTTTTGATCAGAGTGTCAGATGCTGATCGGTGTGATGGACATCTGATCAGTGTCTGAGAGTTTTGATCAAAGTGTCAGATGCTGATCGGCGTGTTGGACATCTGATCAGTGTCTGAGTTTTGATCAAAGTGTCAGATGCTGATCCGCGTGTTGGATATCTGATCAGTGTCTGAAAGCTTTGATCAGAGTGTCAGATGCTGATCGGCGTGATGGATATCTGATCAGTGTCTGAGAGTTTTTATCAGAGTGTCAGATGCTGATTGACGTGTTGGATATCTGATCAGTGTCTGAGAGTTTTGATCAGAGTGTCAGATGCTGATCGGCGTGTTGATATCTGATCAGTGTCTGAGAGTTTTGATTAGTGTGTTAGGGACCTATCGGAGAACGCTAATGATGATGGACGCGCAAGTTTCCTGTAAGCGCACATTAGAACTCGTGACGTCCCACCCTCTGCTCACTGCTCATGCTTCTGCAAAATTAGCTGCTCGGCTCTTCTGCACTAATGGCTGCGCGCAGGGCATGGGCGCGCAGGTGTACCCGCCAGGGCGGAAAGACAGCATGGACTGGGGCGGTCTAGCTGGTGGGTGTTGGTGTGGGTGGTTGGGTGTGGGTGTTGGTGTGGGTGTGGGAGTGAGTGTGTGGGTGTGTGGGTGTGGGTGTGGGTGTGGGTGTGGGTGTGAGTGTGTGGGTGTGGGTGTGAGTGTGTGGGTGTGGGTGTGAGTTTGTGGGTGTGGGTGTGGGTGTGAGCATGGGATCTTGTGAGTGTATATAAGTAGGGTTGGCCAGAACCGTGTATATTTGCCGTTTATATGGTCTTTGCCACAGGGATTATCCGAAATATATGGCGTATATATGGTCGTTTCCGTGCAACCCCCCCCCCCCTTCCTGAGCAAATAGGGCCAATACCCCTAAATTGGGCATATTTCCCTAACCACTCCACCTTTTGGGAGCTGAAAGTTTTGTTGGATAGCTTGATCTTTTCTTAACTTGCCTGCATTATAGGGCTTGATAATTCACCCCGCACCTCTGGTGTGAATGTGGGAATTTTAAATGGAGCCGGAAAAGCACAGGCGGAAATTGCTGCATGATACGCTATACAAATTTGCACCAAATTTTAGCCAGACCGTCGATTGGCCCCATTTCAATTTTGTGTTAAGCTATGTTTAACCTCGCAACCCTGAGAGCAAAAACCAGGCTGAAACCTGCAGCAGGTATGGAGCGACAGGGTTCTCTCTTTTTCCCTCGTGCCCCTTGTGTGAGTGTGAGTGCCTTCCACTCGCCGGCTTTCCCAGTATTCCTGCCCCGAATTCGAACTTGCAGCATTGTTATACAACATTTATAATGCTTATATCCTGAAGCAGAGGTCGATCGGGGCAACATCAGATATGCACCTTTGCCATGCCAAAGTGGGTGCAAAATATGCACCGGGCCCCACACAGCCCCCCAGAATGCCGAATTTCCAGCAAATTTCAATGGTTTAGTTATAACATCAAGTATCTTGCATTCAGATAAGGTATAGGGGACTTTGAATTGGGTGGGAAGTTTATTGGCCCTGTTTGGGGGGGGGGTTTGCACGGGGACGACCATATACGGTTATGGCCAACCCTATATATAAGTGTCTCTGTGTGCTCTTTTCCACCCACGTGTCACAGAAGTTGTGAATAATAAGGAAGAGGAGATTTGCATTTACCATTATCTTCCGACGCATGACGGTTGAGGTGCACCGAAAGGATGTGTGTGACATGTGGTTCGCATGTGTGTGTGTTTTTTCACGACTTACGTATTCACGTGTGCATTGTAGATTGTAGTGCCTTGTACGCAGTGGAGATGGAGAAAGTGCTCCCCCCCCCCCTCTCTCCTGCATGCATTCCAGGTTGTCGTATATTGACACATACATGAATCGTGCATGAGTCAG
>Ga0307942_1000258_pt1 | contig 34197 bp, 17 predicted proteins | sample OrgLakmetagen175_FD_201846 | JGI IMG/M metagenome (GOLD analysis project Ga0307942, IMG submission 201846) | Saline water microbial communities from Organic Lake, Antarctica - #175 | ecosystem: Environmental > Aquatic > Non-marine Saline and Alkaline > Saline | place: Antarctica: Organic Lake... | reverse complement strand
CCCCCGTGAGGGACGCCCCCGTGAGGGACGCCCCCGTGAGGGACGCCCCCGTGAGGGACGCCCCCGTGAGGGACGCCCCCGTGAGGGACGCCCCCGTGAGGGACGCCCCCGTGAGGGACGCCCCCGTCCCGCCAGGGGCGGGGGCCTCCCCCGTCCCGCCAGGGGCGGGGGCCTCCCCCGCCCCTGGCGGGACGGGTCCGACCCAATTCCGAGCGCCTCCCTCACGGGTTTGCCCCGTGAGGGACGCAAACCCGTGAGGGACGCAAACCCGTGAGGGACGCAAACCCGTGAGGGAGGCGTTCTGCGCTCTTATATATATGGGACCCGTCAGGGAGGCGAAATCCGACCCAACCCGTGAGGGAAGCGCTCGGAATTGTCCGCCTCCCCCCTGCGGGGGGGGGGCGGACAATTCCGACCCAACCCGTGAGGGAAGCGCTCGGAATTGTCCGCCTCCCCCCTGCGGGGGGGGCGGACAATTCCGACCCAACCCGTGAGGGAAGCGCTCGGAATTGTCCGCCCTCCCCCCTGCGGGGGGGGGCGGACAATTCCGACACAAGCGCTCCGTAATAAGCGACCTCGCGGGACCCGTGAGGGGGGCAGGAGACCCGTCAGAGGGACTAGCTAGTCCGCTCGTACTAAAATCCGACGAACGAGACTAGCTAGTCCGCTCGTACAAAAATCCGACGGACGAGACTAGCTAGTCCGCTCGTAGTTTTAAGTAAAAGAACTAAACTAAATTAACCTAGTTCATTTAAGGGGAGTGTGTATAAAGAAAGTCTTAGTTATTATTTAAGATCTTCATCTACACTCCCCTTATTTCTTTTTTATTTTAAAACGAAAAAACTAATGGATCTGGGAAAAATCTATTAATTTCAATTAATAAGCCTGATGTAAAAATAGCCCACCCTAAACCAACAACGGGAGCTGTTGATAAATATGTTGTAAAATCTTTCATTATTTATAGTTAGTTTAATTGACCCAAAATATTTTTAGTCGGAATTGCGGCGGACCCGTGAGGGGCGCCCCCCGTAAGGGGACCCCCTCACGGGTCCGCCAGCGTCGTAATGGGGTCGGATTTAGCCGCCCTCACGGGCCTCCCCCCGTAGGGGGGGGGGTCCTAAATCCGACCCCATTACGAGCGCCTCCCCCGCCCCTGGCGGGACGGGTTTGCCCCCCCCCTACGGGGGGAGGGACGCAAACCCGTCCCGCCAGGGGCGGGGGAGGCTACCTTTTCAATTAATACTTCATTTAATTTTTTTTATCTTATACGTAATGTACGTAAATAATAAATTTTACGTACATTGCTAGTCCTTTTTTCGCGAACCTAGTCCCCCCATTCGATGCGAAGGAACTTAGTATTAAATAGATTTTTTCTATTTTATATTGGCCGCAAAGATGTGTAGAAAGGAATTCTAACTAATATAAGAATGTTTATTCTTAAAAGAATATATATATATATCTCCTCATATTTGAATATGATGACACTATTCCATTTTTTTTTTCTTAGTTTATTAAAAATCGTAATTGGATTACGACCGATAATATAAATAGGAGTTAAGAATGCTAGATTTCTTGTGCATTCTTAACTCCTATTTATATTAGTATAAAGTATGAGTTTATATTTGAATAAATCTACCTATGAAAGTAGATATTTTTTTATTAGTGATGATCTTCAAGAGCCTCTCCTATATAAGCACCTGCTAAAGTTGCAAAAACAAGAGCTTGTACTGCACTTGTGAAAACCCCTAATAACATAATAGGAATAGGGACAACTAAAGGTACTAATGATACTAAAACGCCTACTACTAATTCGTCAGCTAGGATGTTACCGAATAAACGAAAGCTAAGAGAAACTGGCTTTGTTCCAAACCTAACCCTACCAAAAAGAACAAAGGAAAACCTAGACAAAAACATTACCCCCTCCTTTGACCAAAACTTCACCCATCTCCTTTAAATGCCTCTTTTTTACTTTTTTATAGGGAGGAGACAGAAAACGCATTTTTTGCACTCCGCTTTTAGAAAAAAGACACTGCAACCCTTTTAGTACCTTTTTAATAGGGGGAAAACAAAGAAATAAAAAGAAAGAATTTCTTTTTCTAAAAATGCAACTCACTTTCAATTTTTTCTTTTTTATAGGAAAAGAGGAAAAGGAAATGGAAAACCATTTTCACAGCCACCCTCCTCCTCCTCCTTCTCGATCCCTGGGAAAGACTCTTTTTAACGAACATCTTTTCTATTATAAATCGAACCCGGCCAACTATTAATTAAAGAGATTTTCTTTTCTCGTCGAAAAGCCAAATCTTCATAGTCTTTCCCATACAGGGCCACTAGAAAAAAAACTGTCTATACCATTAATACGGAGGGCTTTTCTTAAACCCTTATTAGGATGACAACCTCCTAATAAATTTTGGTAATGCGTAAAAAACCTTCTTTCAATGTGTTTTGACTCACCCACATACGTCGTTAGCTATTCCTTATAAAAAAGAATATATATACCAGCCGTTTTGCTCTCTCCTAAAATAGCACATTTTTCTTTTTTCCAAATCAAATTTGGAATAAAAAAAGAATGCAATGTTTCATAAAGTAAAAATATGCTTGTACTTTCTGCCTGTTCTTTACCGGCAAAAAAGGGAGGTGCTATTTCGCCCCCGTTATGTAGGAATTCCTTTACCAAATTTTCCGTGATTATGCGAAAAAGAACTTTTTCGCTACTGTCGAAGCCATAAAAGGTACTTTTTCAACTGCTATAATAGTTGGATAAAGTAGAACTATATAACAATAAATTTTTTGAGAGGGAGGGCATAGACATTTTTTCTAGGAACATTTGCCTATTGCCTAAAAGGGAGGAATCCGCGGAGAATTGAGTAGAAAGCTCATTTGTAGAAGCTGTAGCCAACTCTTTCGCTGAACTATAACCCCTCGAGTGTAAATACGAGGGGGGAGAAATGTTCAAATTCCTCTTCAGACCCCCCATTACTCACTAGACCTTTAAAAAGCACGCGGTCCGATGTTTGTACTATTTCCCCACGTGAAAAACACGGAATTAGTCCTACAAGCGGATAAGTTAATAGCACAACAGGGCTACTAAACGCTTTTTCCAGCTCCAACCATAAAGCCCGTATAGCCAAGTTTTGTACGTCCGCTTGTGTCGAAAAAGCTGTACACGTGATAAAACGGTTCGTACGGTAAAAAAACCCCTTGCGTATTTGCGAAATCTGCGGTAAACATTAGGTTAGCATTGGTGTTTCCATTTTCACCGGGATATTCCCCTGCCACAAGAGGATTAAAAGGAATTGTTTTCGTAGCGATACATTTTAATGGTACCTTTTTACAAAACGATTCTTCTTTATTATACCAGACCTTTTTTTCATACGTGCTAAACTGCATACTCGTATACAAAATTCGCATCGAATGCGTTTTTCGTACGTGTTGGAGAAGTACAGCGTTAATAGCTGCAGCTAAAAAAGTTGCATCTACAAAGCAGCGTTCAAAACGTGCGCGAATAAATTTCTGTAGGTCCCCCTCCCATATATATGGGAGGGGGACCTATAAAACATCGTCAATAGAATTTTCTTTAGGTCCCCCTCACGGGTCTCCTGCCCCCCTCACGGGTTTGCGTCCCTCCCCCCTACGGGGGGGGGGGCAAATTATGCGACCTACGTCGGATTTTTGTAGGTCCGCTAGGAGAGCGGACCTACAAAAATCCTAGCGTCGGATTTTTGCGTCCGCAAAAATCCGAGCGCTTATTACGCTTTAGCTTAATAAGCGACCTTACCCGTGAGGGACGCTTTAGCGTCCCTCCCCGAAGGGGGGGTAAGCGACTTCAGCGTAGGTCGCATAATTTGCCCCCCCCCCGTAGGGGGGAGGGACGCAAACCCGTGAGGGATGCGCTAGGAATTCGCGACCCTCACGGGGCGAATTCCGACTGAGCGCTTCGCAGAGGTCGCTTCCCTCACGGGTTTGCGTCCCTCCCCCCTACGGGGGGGGGCAAACCCGTGAGGGAAGCGCTAGGAATTGTCCGCCCCCCCCGCAGGGGGGAGGGGGACAATTCCGACGCAAGTCGCAGACTTCGAACCCCCTTTATCAAAAGGGGGTTCGAAGATCTGCGAGTTGTAGGTCCGCTCTCCCCCCGTAGGGGGGTCGAGGTCGCTTATTACGCTTTAGCGTAATAAGGTCGCTTATTACGGAGCGCTTGCGCTCTGCGAAGCGCTCAGTCGGAATTCGCGATCACGATCGCGAATTCCTAGCGCATAATTTGCCCCGTGAGGGACGCAAATTATGCGACCTACGCTGAAGCTTCGCACTAAAGCGTAATAAGCGCTAGGATTTTTGCGTCCGTCCGAGCGAATAGCCCCGCTATTCGCGAGGCTAGATTCGCTCGGAGAGTCGGAATTGGCGCCCCTCACGGGGCCAATTCCGAGCGCATAAATTGCCCCCCCCCCTACGGGGGGAGGGACGCAATTTATGCGACCTTCGTCGGATTTTTGCGGATGCAAAAATCCTAGTGTCGGATTTTTGCGTTCGCAAAAATCCGAGCGCTTATTACGCTTTAGTGCGAAGCTTCAGCGTAGGTCGCATAATTTGCGTCCCTCACGGGGCAAATTATGCGCTAGGAATTCGCGATCGTGATCGCGAATTCCGACTGAGCGCTTCGCAGAGCGCAAGTCGCAGACTTCGAACCCCCTTTTGAGAAAGGGGGTTCGAAGATCTGCGAGTTGCTCGAAGGGATTTACGCGCCTCCCTCCCCGTGAGGGGGGGCGCGTAAATCCCTTCGACAAGCGCTCCGTACCCGTGAGGGAAGCGACCTTATTACGCTAAAGCGTAATAAGCGACCTCGCGGGATATGGGCAGGAGAGCGAACCTACAAAAATCCGACGGAGGTCGCATAAATTGCGTCCCTCCCCCCGTAGGGGGGGGGGCAATTTATGCGCTCGGAATTGGGTCGGATTTGGCCTCCCCCGCCCCTGGCGGGACGGGGGCCTCCCTCACGGGTCCGCCGGCGTCCCCCGCCCCTGGCGGGACGGGTTGGCGCCCCTCACGGGGCCAATTACGACGCATACGCCACCCTCACGGGTCCGACTCTGCGAGCGAACCTACCCCCCCGAAGGGGGGGAGCGACGATCCCCTAAGGGGATCGTTCGCTCGCACTCGAAGGGACCCGTGAGGGTCGCGCCTCCCTCCCCGTGAGGGGGGGCGCGACCCTCACGGGTCCCTTCGACCCCGTGAGGGGCGCTCCGGACCCGTGAGGGATGCGACCTTCGCACTAAAGCGTCCCTCACGGGTAAGCGCTCGGATTTTTGTAGGTTCGCTCGGAGAGTCGGAATTGGGTCGGACCCGTCCCGCCCCTGGCGGGACGGGTCCGCCGGCGTCCCCCGCCCCTGGCGGGACGGGTTGGCGCCCCTCACGGGGCGTCTCCCTCACGGGTTGGCGCCCCTCACGGGTCCGACTCTGCGAGCGAACCTACCCCCCCTATATATATATATATAGGGGGGGAGCGACGATCCCCTATATATATAAGGGGATCGTTCGCTCGCACCCGACTCTTCATAACACCACCCCCCAAAATCAACCTAAACTTATCTATCCCTTCTGTATTTATGAAAAGATAAAGAAAAAAAAAAAGGGAAAGTAAAAATGCCTCGTTTCTTTACGATATCGATTTTTTCCCTTCTTCTCCGTTGTTTGAAGATAGGCTATCGTAAAATTTTCGTATTTTTTCTCTAAGAGAAGGATCTTCCGGAAAGTCTTTATTCACCTGATCTTTTAACCAGATATAATCTGGAAATTTCGGAGATAATAGTCGACATTTAATCGTTCCTTTTACGGTAAGGCCTAAAGCACGCCCAGCCTCAACCATAGAGTTGTACCAAACGCCATTAATAACACATGGGTAGCTTTTACGGTGGATAGTTTTTCGAGTTTGTCGAGCAGCTATAGTAGCTATACGATTTAACTGTTTGCTGGCTTCCGATCTTTTTTTTGTATTGGCCACTAAACCTGATGTCGGGGGATTATACAACCTGTCGCCATAAAGCTTTTGTGCCTCAACAATATAAGATGCTTCCCTTATTTTGCGCTCACGTGGAGATAGATCTCCCGTATATTCGATAATAGAGTAGAGAAAATCGGTACCACTATTTAAAATGTCGTTGACTATCAGGTTATAGGCGTTTGCACATTTCATTTTTTGATTCTGTAGCGTTAAGGCTTGAACTTGGGTTATCGTTGCACGATGTCGTCTTAAAACTTTCGCCCCATAAAAATCAGAACTTTCGCCAATATATAAATTTTTTGTTATACGGTGCATAAAGAGGTAAATACAACCCTCTTTTCTCTTTTCGTTTACGCTATTGTATTTTAAGTCATATTGATCCCATGATTGAGAGTGGGGGGAAAATTGGGCACGCTTGATCGAAGGGTCAGAGAGAAGAGGATTTGGCTTAATTTTTTTTTTACCGAGAATGTTAATAGACGAAAGACCCGCATAGTTTATAATCATTTTTTCTAAGTTTAAACGGGTTTCTTTTTCCTTTAAGCCCGAACCTTGCAAAATAGAAAGGGCCACGTAGGAATTTTTACTTTTTTCAAAAGCCTCATTAACAAGGGGCTGGCTTCTAAATCCACCTTTAAGCATGGAAATTTCTCTTGAAATATTAACACTTTGACCAATATAGACAGTATTATTATGGGGGAAAAAAAGAACGTAAACGCCCTCGCAGCTTTTTGTTAAAAAGAAAGAGTCAAAATTTAATATACTTTTTCATTTTTCCGGTACATTTTGGGCTTTAAACCCAACACTATATTGTTCTTTTTTCTGTAGGTTGTCAATTGTGTTTAATGTGTTTTCTATTTCTTTGTCTGAATTAAAATTCTTATTTATGTTCATATTTTTTCTTTTCTTTTCTTTTCTTTTCTTTTAGGGGGTAATGGTGTAGACCGTACTACTTCTTTAAAGAAGTAGTACGGTCTACTTAAAGGTTGTTTTCTTTTATCGTACGAGCGAACGATCCCCTTATATATATAGGGGATCGTCGCTCCCCCCCTTATATATATATATATATAGGGGGGGTAGGTTCGCTCGTAGAGTCGGACCCGTCCCGCCAGGGGCGGGGGACGCCACCCTCACGGGTCCGACTCTCCTCGCGAACCTACAAAAATCCGAGCGCTTCCCCCGCCCCTGGCGGGGGAAGCGACCTTACCCGTGAGGGACGCTTTAGCGTCCGGTAAGCGACCCCCTCACGGGGACCCCCCTACGGGGGGAGAGCGGACCTAAAAACTCGAATATTTTCCCCCCCTTATATCCGCGGGGGTTAAAAAGTTGACTTTTTGTAAAGAAGTTTATATTTTTTTTTACTTTGGAGAAAGGGTTAATGGTGATCTTCAACTGCTTCTCCAATATAGGCTCCAGCTAATGTCGCGAATACAAGTGCTTGAACAGCACTCGTAAAGACACCTAGAAGCATAATAGGGATAGGAACAACAAGGGGTACAAGAGAAACTAATACGCTTACCACCAACTCGTCAGCTAAGATGTTACCGAATAAACGGAAACTAAGCGACAGAGGTTTTGTCGCGTCTTCTAATACATTAATAGGTAATAAAAAAGCCGCTGGTGAAATATAACGTTTAAAATAGCCTAACCCTTTTTTTGAAAAACCGGCATAAAAGTAAGAAATCGATGTTAATAAAGCTAACGCTACTGTAGTATTAATATCATTCGTTGGAGCCGCAAGTTCCCCATTAGGAATTTCAATAATATGATAAGGTAATAAGGCACCGGACCAGTTAGATACGAAAATAAATAAAAAGAGTGTGCCAATAAAAGGAACCCATTTTAAATATTCTTCTTCACCAATTTGTGATTTAGCTAAATCACGAATATATTCAGTAATATACTCCGTGAAATTTTGTAAACCATCAGGAGTAGGTTTTAAATTGCTGTTACCTAATAAAGATAAAGCAAACAAAATAGCAATTACGACCCAAGTTGTAATTAACACTTGACCGTGTAATTCAAAACCACCTAATTTCCAATAATAATGTTGTCCTACCGAAACTTCAGCAATTTCTAATAAAGGATTAATCATATAATTTTTTTTGCTATAGAATAAATCTAACTAATTAAAGGTTTACTTCTTGTCGAAGAAATTTCGTACGAAATTTCTTCTAGTGCGAGCGAACGATCCCCTTATATATATAGGGGATCGTCGCTCCCCCCCTTCGGGGGGGTAGGTTCGCTCGCAGAGTCGGACCCGTGAGGGTGGCGTCCCCCGCCCCTGGCGGGACGGGGCGTCTCCCCCGCCCCTGGCGGGACGGGGGCCTCCCTCACGGGTCCGACCCAATTCCGAGCGCAGAAATTGCCCCGTGAGGGACGCCATTTCTGCGACCTTCGTCGGATTTTTGCGTCCGCAAAAATCCTAGCGCTTATTACGCTTTAGTGCGAAGCTTCAGCGTAGCTGAGCGCTTCGCAGAGCGCAAGCGCTCCGTAATAAGCGACCTCGCTGAGCGAACCTACAAAAATCCGAGCGCTTATTACGCTTTAGCGTAATAAGCGACCTTATTACGCTTTAGCGTAATAAGCGACCTTATTACGCTTTAGCGTAATAAGCGACCTCGACCCCCCTACGGGGGGAGAGCGGACCTACAACTCGAAGATTTTCCCTTCGGAAAACTTCGATTTAATTTACTCGAATATTGCCCCCCTTTATATCTAATGGGGGGAAATATTCGAGTAAAGTAAATAACATATTTCAATGACTATTTAAGAAATTTACAATCGGTTAAATTTAGATCAATAAATATGTTATGATGTGTTAAACCTTCTACTGCTATGACAAAGACGTTATAAATTAATAAAAACTTCATTTTTCTTTTGTTTATTAAGTGTTATAACACTAATATTGTGATAATTGATTATCACAAAAATCTAGAAAAAATCGAATATAACATTAGCGTATTTTACTCTAAAAAAAAGACAATAATAAGTTTTAAATCTAATTTTATTTCTTAAGTTTTTCCAATTAATAATCATCTTTAAAACAGTTACTTTATATATACCATTATATTTTATAACAACTGGAGTCCAATTAGTTTTAAAATTGAACTTAACAAAAGACATAGTAACGTTAGAACTGTGTCACTTGTTAATCTTTTATAGAATTTTATTATATACCGTGAAAAAATTACTATATATATTCATTTTTTCACGGGATCGACAATGTTAACGTGTAAAACATCGTCAATAGAATTTTATTTAGGTCCCCCTCACAGGTCCCATATACCATATATATGGGAGGTCGCTTATAAAGCTTCGCACTAAAGCTTTATAAGCGCTCGGATTTTTGCAGGTTCCCCTCACGGGTCTCCTGCCCATATCCCTCCCCCCTACGGGGGGTCCCCGTGAGGGGGTCGCTTCCCTCACGGGTTGGGTCGGATTTCGCCTCCCTCCCCCCTGCGGGGGGGGTCAACCCGTGAGGGAGGCGAAATCCTAAGGTCCCCCTCACGGGTCCCTTATATAAGGGAGCGGAGGCGCACGGAATTGGGTCGGATTTAGCCTCCCTCCCCCGTAGGGGGGGGGGTCAATTAGGCTAAATCCGCCAGCGTCCCTTACGGGTCGTCCAGGCAACCCGTGAGGGACGCTGCATACGCCAATACCGACTCCCCCCAAAGGGGGAGCGAACCTACCCCCCCCAAGGGGGGGAGCGCCGCCCCCCTCACGGGCCCGTGAGGGGGGCCCCAAATCGAAGTTTTCCGAAGGGAAAATCTTCGAGTTGTAGGTCCGCTCTCCCCCCGTAGGGGGGAGGGAAGGAGGGCAGGACCCGTGAGGGCAGCGCTGAGTCGGAATTCGCGATCGCGACCCTCCCCCCGTAGGGGGGGGGGGGGGGGGCGAATTCCAAGCGCAACCCACACGGGGTGGCGGACGCCAATTACGACGCATACGCCAATTCCGACTCTCCGAGCGAACCTAGCCCCGCTATTAGCGAGTACGATAAAAGATTCTGCTAATAATTACCCTAAAATAAATAAAACAACTTATATTTTTAAGTTTTTGAAAAAGTAGTTTTAGGTTATTGTTTTATGCGTTAGTGAGCTACGCTCACACTATTTCTATTAAAAAAGTAAAACATTCTATTATTAAAACTTTGACGTACAGAGCCCATTTTACAGGGGAGTCTTATAATAATCTCCTTTAAGAGGCACTAAATAATTTCATTGGTAAGCAATCTTAAACATCGTCCGGAGCGCAAGCTTAGCAATTTGTGGAGTCCTATCCTACCCTGTAATTAACGACAAAAAGAAAACGTCGTTTTTTTTATCGTACTCGCGAACCTATACTCGCTAATAGTGCGAAGCGTCAGGTCGCTTACCCGTGAGGGACGCTGGGGCGGCGCGTAATAAGGTAGCTTCCCTCACGGGTACGGAGCGCCCCTCACGGGGTGTCGGAATTGTCCGCCCCCCCCCCCGCAGGGGGGAGGGCGGACAATTCCGAGCGCTTCCCTCACGGGTTGGGTCGGATTTCGCCTCCCTCACGGGTCCCTTATATATGGGAGGTCGCTTACCCGTGAGGGACGCGCCGCCCCAGCGTCCCTCACGGGTAAGCGCTCGGATTTTAGTAGGTCCCCCTCACGGGTCCCATATATATGGGACCCGTGAGGGGGACCTACTAAAAAATATTTTACTCCACCCCTTTACTAGGAACACGACTATACAAACTCGCTTTTATAAAGCTGACTTTATATAAAAATAGAAAAAATACTATTTAACACTTACACGCCAAAAAGAAAATAAGCTGGATAGTAAAGAATTGTATAAGGTATAGACTGTTTACGTTGTAAACAGTCTATACCTTATACAAAGCTCAATAGATACTCAATTTTAGTTTTTTATTGAGAAGAACCTAAACCAACGTAAGAACCATAGAAAAAGATTGTTAATAAACCAATAGCTAAAATACCAACAACTGTACCAACAAGCCATAAAGGGATACGTCCAGTAGTTCCAATGTTTGACATAAAATTAAGATAAAACCTTCAATTACCCGATAAAAATGGGTACAAAAATACTAAGCAAAATCACTCATTTTAAAAATAGCCTACACACATTCAAATTATAACAAGGTCCGCATAAAGAACATCGTGAAAAGCCCTGTTGTAATTCTCCTCCCAGCTTTCTCGAATAAATTTATTCGATAAAGATTTTTAAATTATCTCCGAGAAATTTTAAACTATCCCTCCTGCGGGGGGACGGACTCGCGAATCTCATCCGCTAGGATCGTCCGACCCCCCCCCCCGCAGGGGGGAGGGGGAAGATTCGACTTTACGTCTTTTATCTAAGAAAATTCTATACCGTGAAAAAATTCCTATATATAGGAATTTTTCACGGGATCGACGATGTTTTCGTGTACTCGCGACGATCCCCTTAGGGGCCCCCCTCACGGGCCCGTGAGGGGGGCGGCGCTCCCCCCCTTCGGGGGGGTAGGTTCGCTCCCCCTTTGGGGGGAGTCGGAATTGGCGTCCCTCACGGGGCGTCGGAATTGGCCCCCCCCGTAGGGGGAGGGGCGCCAACCCGTCCCGCCAGGGGCGGGGGACGCCGGCGGATTTGGCCCCCTCACGGGGGCCAAATCCGACCCAATTCCGAGCGCGTCCCCCGCCAGGGGCGGGGGACGCGTCCTCCGTCGGATTTTTGTAGGTTCGCTCTCCCCCCGTAGGGGGGTCGAGGTCGCTTATTACGCTAAAGCGTAATAAGCGACCTCGACCCCCCTACGGGGGGAGAGCGGACCTAAAACTTGAAGATTTTCCCCCCGCGGATATAAGGGGGGGAAAACTTCGACTGGTGAGTGCGAAGTAATAATCTACTTTCCAGTTTTATAACACGCAACATATGCAGTTTACCTATTTATAGAGAAACTCTATTTAAGTCTAAATAGAGTCATACACAATCTAAACATAAATACATCAATAATATACGTCGCTACCTTCTATTCAATTAATAGCTATTAAGGTAAAACTCATAATCATATAGTTTTGTATTTGGATATTAGTATCCATGTTTTACTATGGATATTATGCAGCATGGTTATGCTCCACCACTAATAAAAATTAGTAAATTTTTATAAATTAAACTTTGTAACCCTAATGTAATACTTATACAATAAAACGTTTAGGGAGCAAACCACAGGGGGTTTAACCCAACCCTGTGGTTTGATTGGATATTGATATCTGACGTAATATTTTTAGATAGCTTAACGGTCCTTTTAAAAACCAAATATATTTCTTATATTTAAAAGGATTTGCTTAAAAAAAGTTGAATCGTCCGTCTCCACGCAGGGGGGAGACGATCCTGGTAGGTCGCGTCCCCCGCCCCTGGCGGGACGGGTTTGCGTCCCTCACGGGTTTGCGTCCCTCACGGGTTTGCGTCCCTCACGGGTTTGCGTCCCTCCCCCCTACGGGGGGGAGGGGCAAACCCGTGAGGGAGGCGCTAGGAATTAGCGATCGCGACCCTCCCCCCGTAGGGGGGGGGCTAATTCCGACAGAGGTAGCTTATTAAGCTAGAGCTTAATAAGGTAGCTTATTATGCTAAAGTGCGAAGGTCGCATATTAAGGAGCGCTGCCCTCACGGGTCCTGCCCTCCTTCTCTCCCCCCTACGGGGGGTCCCCGTGAGGGGGTCGCTTCCCTCACGGGTTGGGTCGGACCCATGAGGGAGGCCCCCGTGAGGGAGGCTAAATCCGACCCAACCCGTAAGGGAAGCGCTGGGAATTGTCCCCCTCCCCCCTGCGGGGGGGGGGACAATTCCGACACAAGCGCTCCGGGGCTATTCGCGAGTACGACTTTTATCGAATAAAATTTTATATAAATTTATTCAATAAAAGACAGACCTAAGTTCGAAACCGCTAGGGCATACGCGAATTTAGCGAACTCCTTCGCACATAAAAAAATATCTGATCCTGAGTCCCCCAGTTTTATAGGTTCTACGTTAATATTTTATATTCTAATTTGTTTGCTAAATTCTCTACTAATTTTATTAGATTCATTTTTTTTTTATTAAAGTAAATTTTACTTCTAAGATATATAAAAAACCATGTTAGCAGTTTTCTAAATACAGTGCGGCTTTTATTTAACCGCCTTTTTCCAAACAAAAGGTGCGACGCCCTGTCATTAGTACGTAATCTATCCTCTCGTACTAATTATACTCGGATGTTGGGCGCAACCTTCGCGGAGTGTCAAATTTTGGTTGTATTTGTCCTACGCACCAATTCGTGGGACCGCTATGCGAGGTCCCTTATTAAGGAGCGCTTGTCTAAGGGATTTTCGCGCCCCCCTCACGGGGAGGGAGGCGCGAAAATCCTCAGGACGGCCTTATATATATAATATATATAGGGCCGTCCTGGAAGCAACTCGCAGATCCCCTCACGGGCGACCCCCCTTTTCTCGAATATTTACAATATTCGAGTTTTTATAAAGAAAACTCAAAAAATAGAATAAAAAAGAATTCTATTAAATATAATAGCATTATATTTATCGAAGAAAATTATATATAATTTTCTTTCCCCCTTATATCCGCGGGGGGAAAACGGGTACTCGCGACGATCCCCTTAGGGGCCCCCCTCCCCGTGAGGGGGGCCCGTGAGGGGGGCGGCGCTCCCCCCCTTCGGGGGGGTAGGTTCGCGAGTAGAGTCGTAATTGGCGTACGCAAACCCGTCCCGCCAGGGGCGGGGGACGCGTCCTCCGTCGGATTTTTGCGTACGTCCGAGCGAATAGCGGGGCTATTCGCTCGGACGGATGCAAAAATCCGAGCGCTTACCCGTGAGGGACGCTAAAGCGTCCCTCACGGGTAAGCGACCTTACCCGTGAGGGACGCTTTAGCGTCCCTCACGGGTAAGCGACCTTACCCGTGAGGGACGCTTTAGCGTCCCTCACGGGTAAGCGACCTCGCGGGACCCGTGAGGGGGGCAGGAGAGCGAACCTACAAAAATCCGAGCGTCGGATTTTTGCGTCCGCAAAAATCCTAGCGCTTATTACGCTTTAGCGTCCCTCACGGGTAAGCGACCTTATTACGCTTTAGCTTACCTCCCCCCTGCGGGGGGGGGGGGTAAGCGACCCCCTCACGGGGACCCCCCTACGGGGGCCCGTGAGGGGGGCAGGAGACCTCATATATAAGGGAGGGGGACCTATAAAACATCGTCAATAGAAATTTATTAGATAAAGATTTTATCCCCGAAGGGGGAAAACTTCGACTTAGTTACCGCGAGAAAAAGTAGGATTATCGTAGGGAGATCGTTAATAGTGCCAAACGGCAGTCAAGGTTCACCCCATAATATATTAGGGGGGGGGAACCTTCACTTAGTGTGTAATTTCTTAGAAGGGCCTCATCCCTCTAAAAGACCAGCTTTTAGAGGGATGAGGCCCTTCTAAGAAACCGAGCGGAGCGCGTGCTTCCATATTGTTTACGGACAATCCTAGGGCTTAAGTAGCGTGACCGCGGATCCCTTATATATATATGGGGTTAAGCAATGCACTCGCACATAAATAAAAAAAAGGAAAAAAATTAGAAGTTCATTTCAGCTAATTGAACTTTTTCAAATTGTTTTTTCTTAAGAACTAATAAAACTTGTGCTAATAATACAAAAACAAAGAAAACTAATAATCCTTGAATACGAGCAGGGTTTTGTAGAACAATTTCTACATCTTTTTGACCAAATCCACCAACATTAGGATTTGAAGTTAAAGGTTGATCCGCCGCTAATACTTGTCCTTCTTTAACAATTAATTCAGGACCTGGTGGAATTTTTTCAGTAATTGTTTCACCATTAGCTTTTTCAATATTAACTAAATAACCACCTTTTTTCTCATTAGCAATTGCAATAGATACTATTTTTCCTGGAGCTGGAGTGTTATAAACCGTGTTATTAGATTTTGAACCATCTGGGTAAAGTTGACCACGTCCACGGTTAGCACCTAAATAGATAGGGTATTTTAAATAAGATACATTTTTATTTTTAGCTGGATCCGGAGAAAGAATAGGTACAATTAAATCACTATATGTTTTTCCAGGTAAAGGTCCAACTACAAGAATGTTTTTCTTGTCGGGACTATAAGGTTGGTAATAAACATTACCAACTTTTTTCTTCATTTCTTCTGGAATACGATCCGCAGGTGCTAATTCAAAACCTTCTGGAAGAATTAAAACAAAACCTACATTTAAATCACCTTTTTTACCTTTAGCATTTACTTGTTTAGATGATTTATCGTATGGAATTTCAACAGCAGCTTCAAAAACTGTATCTGGTAAAACCGCTTGAGGTACTTCAATTTCAGCTGGTTTTTGAGCCAAGTGACAGTTAGCACAAACAATACGACCTGTAGCTTCACGAGGATTTTCGTAGTTTTGTTGTGCAAAAATAGGATAAGCTTGTGCATTAGGCGTAGCCACAATTAATAAACCGGTAATTACCGTAAAAAAGAATTTTTTAAAACTCACAATTATTTTTAAAATGACCTTTGGCCTTATAACAAATAGAAAAGATATATATCTTGGTTCCCTATATAAATAAGGGAACCACACCTTCCTACCTCTTCAGGAGTAAGTTACAGCGCCCCAAACCCGTCCCCCGCAGGGGGGGGGCCGCCCTCACGGGTATTTTTTATATGTGATATGTCTAATAGAACTATCTTATTCAATTTTCCAGAATCTAAGCATCTTTAAAAAAATAGTGTTTGGTTTTTCTATATTTGTATGTATCTTGTTCTAAATATTATTAGAATCATTCCATTTATTTTTTAGATTTAGTCTTATCAAAAAGTATTTTAACATAAAATAGTAAATACTACAATTCGATTTTGTTGTTCATTCTGTTATAAACTCTTTTAGTTTAATCCCCGTACGGGGTTCAAAATTTTGAACTATAGTCCGTACTCCGCAGGGGGAGAAGGTCCTGGCAGGTCGCCTCCCTGACGGGTTTGCGTCTCTCCCCCCTACGGGGGGGGCAAACCCGTCCCGCCAGGGGCGGGGGAGGCGCTAGGAATTCGCGATCGCGACCCTCCCCCCGTAGGGGGGGGGGCTAATTCCGACAGAGGTCGCGTACCCCCCCCCGCAGGGGGGAGGTACGCTAAAGTGCGAAGCGTCAGGTCGCTTCCCTCACGGGGTCGGAGCGCCCCTCACGGGTCCCTTCGACCCCGTGAGGGGCGCTCCGAGTCTATTCGCGAGTAAAGGGACCCGTGAGGGTCGCGCCGCCCCCCTCACGGGCCCCCCTCACGGGGAGGGGGGCGCAACCCTCACGGGGAGGGGGGCGCAACCCTCACGGGTCCCTTCGACAAGTCGCAGATCTTCGAGGACGGCCCCCCTCCTCTTTAGGAGGAGGGGGGGCCGTCCTCGAAGATCTGCGAGTTCTCGAAGGGATTTACGCGCCTCCCTCCCCGTGAGGGGGGCGCGTCCCCCGCCCCTGGCGGGACGGGTCCCTTCGACAAGCGTCCCTCACGGGTACCTTCGACAAGCGTCCCTCACGGGTACCCGTGAGGGACGCTGCATTGCCTTAAAGCAACCCCCCCGCAGGGGGAAGGCCCCCCCTAAAGGGGAGGGCAGCGACCTCCTTAATAAGTACTAAATTTGCTAAATGCTATGAAGCAGTGTATGGAAAAGAATTCTTCCCGGCGTTGTAGACATATACTGCTGAGTTAATTGTGAAGTAGGATTAAAATGACGAATATAATTATATGATAGTTCTTGCCAATGTCCTAGACTAGAAAGTCGTATTTCAAGAGGTTCTTCTTGATCATTACCGTTTTCAATTAATCCAGCCCATTTTACCCAAACAATTGCATGTAAATCTATTTTTTGTAAATTATAAGCATAAAGTACTTTTTGGAAATCGTTAAAAAATAGACCCGAACCACGTAAGAAAGAAAGTGTACCTTTATTCGAATTAGTTGTTAAATAATAACAACCTAAAACCATATCTTGACTAGGAATAGACAAAGGATCTCCTGTTGCAGGCGAAAGTAGATTATTACGAGACAACATAAGTTTCCAAGCTTCTGCACGAGCTTCTATAGTGATAGGAACATGAACAGCCATTTGATCTCCATCAAAATCAGCATTAAAAGATGAACATACTAAGGGATGCAATAAAATTGCACGCCCTTCCACTAATTTGGGAACAAATGCTTGGAATCCTAAACGATGTAATGTAGGCGCACGATTTAATAATACTGGGGAAACTTGCATAATTTCACGTAAAAGTTCTAAAGCTAATGGACGATTAGTTTTAATCAAAGCTTTAGCTCCGACTACTGTTTTAGCGTAGTTTTTGTTTAATATTGTTTTTAATAAAAAAGGTAAATATAATTCTAAAGCCATTTCTAATGGTATACCACATTCATAAAGTTTTAATTTAGGTCCTACGACAATAACTGAACGTCCCGAATAATCGACCCTTTTACCCAGTAGAAATTGTCTAAAACGACCTTGTTTACCTTTTAAAATGTCGGATAACGATTTTAAAGCGCGCCCACGCGAATCTTTTTCGCCACCACTTTGTCCATTTTGTATTAAATTGTCTACTGCTTCCTGCAATAAACGTTGCGCATATTTCATTTCATATGAATGACTTGTAGCTGGATCTTTTAAAAATTTTTTTAAACGATCATTTCTATAAATAACTCGTTGATAAAATCTATTTAAATCTGAGGCTGCAATTTGCCCCCCCATTTTAACAATAGGTCTTAAATCAGGTGGTAAAACAGGTAAAACCGTCAAAATCATGGAAGATGGATCTGAATCTTTTCTAAATAATTTTCTAACTAATTTAGTCCGACGAATTAATAAATCACGTTTTTTACACAATTCTTTCATTTCGATTTGTGAACTTTTATCATAGATAAAAATCTTAATATGCTTTTTTAGTCTAAAAATCGATTTATTTAAAATATACAATAATAACCTATTTTGTTTATCTAATTTTTTCATTTCACTAAAAGTTAACTCATTTAAAAGTTGTTGTACTATACCAGGACCTGAAAAAAAAGAATTATTAATCAACACACCATATGGGGCGCCCCCCCTAAAGGGGAGGGCGCCTGACGGTGTTTTCTTTTTTGATAAACTCGTGGTTTGATTGGGTTGCGCAAAGGTCGCAGAACCCCCCCTAAAGGGGAGGGCGGCGTTCGAATCATAATTAGGCGGAATTGGGCGTACGCCGCCCTCCCCTTTAGGGGGGGCCCCCCCTAAAGGGGAGGGCGGCCAAATACGACCCAATTCTGCGGTAGGATTAGTCCCCCCTTCGGGGGGACTAATCCTACCCTTACCGGCTTCGCGCGCCAACACCATAGATTTTTTATCATACGTTTGAGAATGAAATGCTGTCGAAGAAATACGATCTTTATACGCAAAAATAGGTTGATCTTTAGAATTAGAAGATGACAGGTGAGTAACTCCACCAGGCTTAGCACCTGTATTATACAATAAAAAGATTTCCCAATCTTTCCCTTCATTTACCCTACTACCCCAACGTTCACGATGAGATAATGTATATACATTATTATATAAACGTTTTCTTTGCGTATATGACACGTTAGCTGCCGCTTTAAGCGCCTGTGCTCCCTCCCCCCCTAAATATGGGGGGGACGGTCCCCCCCCTTCGGGGGAGAGGGCGCCCGCCCGGGCTTCGAACAAAGTTCCACTTTTATATTCTTTATCGAAGAAATTTCTATCGAAATTTCTTCTAGAAACTCGGAGATTCAAAGATTTTGAATCTCCGAGTTTAGAATTTGAAAATTCTGGGGACTCACCTCTAATAAATAGAGGGATAAGAGCATCGTTAACTTCCTTGCGCATAGATGGAGATAGGAATTCTCTCATAGAGTAACTTTCAAATTGACGCGATAGTGTATTCGTTTGTTTGCCGCCCTCACGGGCCCTCCCCATTATTGTGGGTGGGTGGCCTTTAGAATCGTCAGTTTTAACACTGAACTTGTCTTTTATCGAAGAAAATTCAATAGAATTTTCTTCGAGAAAACTCGAATCTTTTCCCCCCTTATATATATAAGGGGGGAAAAATTCGACTTTTGCATTTAAATAGTCAATAGGTACATTTCTTTCAAACGCATTAATGTCGAAAACGTTTTCCCCTCCTTTTTTCTGAATTGGATATTTGCCATTATTTAACGTATATAAATCAAAGTAAGGTTGGTTTAATCGTCTCACCTGCAAAGGTAGTCTTTTGTTCATATCTATTAATAAATTTTTAGATATTATAACTAAACCTAGTTTATAATTGAACTTTGATTTATTCAATTGTATAAAAGAGGGTCCCTCTGATGAGAGGTGACCCTCTTTCTTTTTGTCCGAAACAAAGTTTCGGAGAAAAAGAGCGGATTTCTTTCTACGGAGTACATCAGTGCGTAGCTTAGGCGAATCTAAAAGTGCACCTCCCCCCCCTAAATATGGGGGGGACGTATATATAGGTCCCCCCCTAAAGGGGAGGGCGCCCGGCCGCTGACTCGATTGACTTTTTGAATTATTGTTAGCGGGTGCGCCTATTGAAGAGACTACTCCCTGTTCGCTTAAGGGCGCCGTCGAAATGTTTTTTTTACTATCTAATGATACAATTCTACTATGTCGAGTCATTTGAAAAATTTTGCCCATAACTAAAGACGCCATAAACCCATTTTCGGCTAATAAATCCACAAGTGAAAAAATGTCTAAACTCAAAAAATCCGTCATTTCTCCTGCTTTTTTATCCATAAGTTGTGCGATACTATAAGGTATCGGAATATCTGTATAATAAAAAATAGACATTGGAGGGTTTAATGCTGCTGGCGTCCCCCGCCCCTGGCGGAATATATGGGACTCCGCCGAGCTTTGTGCTGTTTTAAGCGTATAATTTTTTGTATTTTGGAAATGGAGATCAAATATAGGTTGCTTTATATTTTGTATGGTAAGTAATACATTTTTTTTAAAAAAAATTTTAACTACTTTAATAATACTTTTTAAATATTTTATCGTCGTTTTACTTGCATATATTTTATTTCTTTTATAATAATGAAAGAATAGATTCAAATTGTTTGACGTTATATGTTGGGTTGTCCCTTCCATTTTTGGGTGCGTTAAAAAATACGATAGAGTTTTATACATTGCTTTTAGATAAGCTTTTTTATAAATATTTTGCCATGTTTTTACAATAGAATTCATGACAATTTTTTTATGCAGCATGCGTTGAAGAGAAGATTTAATATACAAATTAATACTACTTTTTTTAGTAATATTATTAATGATAAGCGAAGGTCCTACTTTACTTCTATCTACTGCAGTTAAATGTGTATAACTATTATTACTATTTAATTTTCCTTCCCCTTTCTCTTCACGGGGCTGGGTTCCCTGTACAAATTCTTTGTTAACGTCGAGTTGTGTATTTTCACTTAAAATAGATTTATCGAATTCATCAGGTTGTACTTTATCTCTATTTAAGAGACTATGTATATGTATATGTATATGTGTTTCACTGAATGTTTTTTGTATTAACATACTTTGTAAATGAAAAGTATTCTCCTTAAAAAAGCTATTAATTAACTCATTATAAATAAGACTCAATTGTAAAATTGAAAGAAATTGTGTTAATTCCTTACGGGTTTCGTTCCGCCAGAGGCGGGCGAGCAAGATAGAAAACCTTATAGAAGAACTAGCTGATATGACAGAACCTACTGGGTTCTGTTGCTGCATGAAATGAGACGAGTTTTCCACTTTGATAGGTTTCTGCAACAAATTAAGAATTTTCGATGTTTTCTTAAGGGCCGCCCTCACGGGTTTAGAGCTGCCCTCCCCTTTAGGGGGGGCCTGCGTTTGGTGGACCGGCCGGCCTGGAGCTCTTTGCTCTCCGCTAAAAATTGATCCTCTCTCCCCAATATATAAAGGGGGGGGGGTTAACTTATTATCTTTTAATAACAGATTAATATTAATATCCCCTTGCGCGAAGCCTTCTGCCCCCCCAATATTTATTGGGGAGGAGCGCCAATTTTTAATTGTATTAATACGTTTCTTTTTAGAATCTAAAAAAGTAGCTATAGGAATACTTTCACGGTCAGGTATTGAATTCCCTTTATCGGGTCCACCCCTTGATATATTGGGGTGGACCTGTGAGGGGGACGTAGCTGAAGTTCCATTTTTCACATTTGAAATGGATATCCCGTCAGAGATATATTGGGGGGCATTTTTAGCTTTAGACCATGAGGCATAAATTTTTGATGGAGAATCCAAATCGAATCCTGATGTTTTATAGGTTTGTAAAGCGCTAGCTGCTGAATCGGAATGTTCTATAGTAAATGTCTCTGAACAATAGGTTATTGATTGTAAATGACGTTTTTTTATATCTAATAAAATAGATAAATAACTAGGGGTTCCTTTTAAAAACCAGACGTGAGTAACAGGTGATATTAATTTAATATAACCTAATTGATAACGACGAATGACAGACCAAGTATATTCAACATCACAATCAGGACAAAATTTACGAAGTTTACGTTTTGTTTTCTTTTCCCCGACAGAGGAAATTTTGTCGCCCTCCCCCCCTGCGGGGGGGGTTTTTAGTCCAAAAGTTAATTCACTTAAAGATTTTTTGGGTTGGAGATTATCTTCCGTAACGTTAGATTTGGATAAATCTTTTCTATCTGTTTCTCGAAGGGAATATTTTGCAGTTTTATCTATTTTACCACAAGAACATTCAAAATCTTTAAGAGGTCCAAATATTCTTTCACAAAATAACCCCCCTTTTTGGGGTTTAAAAGTTTTATGATGTAAAGTATTTGCATTTAATACTTCGCCATAAATTTTACCATTCGGTAAAGTTTTTTCCGCCCATTGCAATATTCTTAACGGAGAAGCTATTCCTATTGTGATTAGTTTGACTTCTGTAAATTTAGAATAAGATGTATATAATCTTTTTTGAAAATCATAGGAGCGCTGGCCCGAGGAGCTCCCGCTTCCCCGCCCCATATATATGGGGCGGGCTATTTTATTATGCCCATTAGAGATCGTATATTTTTTTTGTACAGGAGAGTCTATACTACGATCTTCTTTAGTACTACGTACTGTAGACAAATTCTTAAATTCTGTGCTCTGTTTTAATTCATTTTTTAAGTTTGTCCCCCTTAAATATGAGGGGGCCCGGCCCCATAAATATGGGCCGCCTTTAGCTTTAGTAAGTAGGACACCGGGGCTACTGACAGCATATTTTTTTAGTATACTACTTCTTTTTAAATTTACGTTTTTATGCACAAGTGCAATAAAAGGAATAGACAAACGTACCCCACAAGAATTGCAAGAATTGCAAGAATTGCAAGAATTGCAAGAATTGCAAGAATTGCAAGAATTGCAAGAATTGCAAGAATTGAAAGAATTCATGGTTGATTTCTCTTTTTTTAATAAGGCTATTTATTTTTAAATTTAGGGTACTCGCGAATAGACTCGCAGCGCCCCTCACGGGGTCGAAGGGACCCGTGAGGGTCCCTTCGAGCAACTCGCAGATCTTCGACCCCCCTTTTTAGAAAAGGGGGTTCGAAGTCTGCGACTTGTTCCCCGCCCCTGGCGGGCCCCTTATATATGGGGGTGGAGATGTTCGCGCCCCCCTCACGGGGAGGCCCGTGAGGGCGGCGCGAACATCCTCCGGACGACCCTATATTTATAGGGCCGTCCTGGAAGCAACTCGCAGATATTGAGTACGGCCCCCCTCCTCCTAAAGAGGAGGGGGGCCGTACTCGAAGTCTGCGACTTGCGTCGGAATTGTCCGCCTCCCCCCTGCGGGGGGGGGGCGGACAATTCCGACACCCCGTGAGGGGCGCTCCGAGTCTATTCGCGAGTATACGAAATTTTTTCGACAAGGGGATCGTCGCGAGTACCAGCTGAATTGGCCGGATTTGTCCGTAGGACAAATACGACCCAATTATCCGTGCTGACGGGGGGAACAAACGTAAATACCTTATAGGTCAGGAGGTGGCCTTATGGGGCTACGCCTATAAGGCCACCTCCTGCGGCTCTGTTTTCGTACGAATAATACTTGTATATTAGCTCAAATTTGTACGAAATCGACAAAATACTACTGTCCGTGAGAGGGCTTTTATAAGCCAGGGCACCCCTTCTATTGCTAGAACAAAAATAACCTATTTATTTAAAAATCAATATCAATAGCCTTTTTATTACTTTCACTATATTAACTAAATAAATTACTCATCCACTTCATAATAAGACTTTTATAAAATAGAAAAAGTCTGTAGCGCCCCTCACGGGGCGTCGGATTTTTGTACGAGTGCTACCTTCGCACTAATACTTAATATGCGCTAGTATTTGTCAGTCGACCAATCCTACTTCAGTCGTAATTTGCTACAGTTCCTCCCGTCGCTTCCCCTGCGGATATAAAGGGGGGGGGCTAGGTTAGCGAATAGAGTCGTAATTGGGTAGGATTTGTTCTACGGACAAATACTAACCAAATACTAACCAAATACTAACCAAATACTAACCAAATACTAACCAAATACTAACCAAATACTAACCAAATACTAACCAAATACGCACCAAATCCGTCCCAAATCTGCCCCACTTAATACCCCTTCTACCCGGAGGGTAGACTCGTTAAGGCTTCGAAGGTTGCGTCATTGACGACGCGACAATTACGTCCTCCGACAGGACGACCACCGCTTGTAACTTTCTTAATAAAGTCTATATTTATTAAGTGTAGCCTAATAATCTGCTTTTAGGGCATTTTTATTTGACAGTCAAACACATAAAGTTATGTCTATGCATAACTTTGTTTTTAAGGCTAGTGTAACTTAATCGTTAATAGCCCTAAGTGTACTTTTTACTTTTTTTTTTTCTTTTTCGGAATGGCAGGACTTGAACCTGCAACCACACGCTCCCAAAGCGTATACGCTACCAAATTGCGCTACATCCCGTGTCATATAATTATATATTATATATATATCTTATATATACCATATAAAAGTAGTTTTTTAAAAAACTACTATTTGTTGTAAATATTAGATAAAGAAAACAAATCTAATATTTTTTCAAAATAAAGCTATTAAGTACTATATATAATAGAAAGGCGTGCCTTAAATACTTTTTTGACATGCCAAACATTTGAGCGCGCTACTATCTGACCATGTAGATAGATTAGCACTCTATTTTTCTAGTGCATACTTTATTCTCTTTATTTTATATATTACTACATATTAAATCAATTCTTTAATAATACCTACATATAATCGATTTATTAAATATTTCTTTTTTTTTATAGGCACGTCCGGACTCGAACCGGAAACATACTGCTTGTAAGGCAGTCACTCTACCATTGAGTTACGCGCCTTTTTTTTTAATCATTAAAATAAATATATACATATTCAATTTTTTTTTCTAGTTGACGTTTTATTGTTAAACGTTGACTCTCCCTATTTAAAAGTTTTTGTTACCTACCAAAAAGCAAACTAATTGAGCAACTCGAAAGCGAGGTACCCCTTAACATAATGCAGATCTATAATCTTATAATCTTGATTCTTTTTTTTATGTTTATATTTAAAAAAAGAATATTTATTATCTTTTATCGAATAAAATTATATATAATTTTATTTTTCCCCTTTGGGAGTAAAAATTAGCACTCGCTAATAGACTCGGAGCGCTTGTCCCAGGACGGCCCTATATATATAGGGCCGTCCGGAGGATTTTCGCGTCATGCGCGAAAATCCCTTTACTCGCGAATATACACGGAGCGCCCCTCACGGGGTCGAAGGGATTTTCGCGCCCGTGAGGGAGGCGCGTAAATCCCTTCGAGTGCGAGCGAACTAGCCTCGCTAGTCGCTCCCCCCCTTCGGGGGGGTAGCGAATAGCGGGGCGATTCGCTCGGACGGACGCAAAAATCCTAGCGCTTACCCGTGAGGGACGCTTTAGCTTAATAAGCGACCTTATTACGCTTTAGCGTCCCTCACGGGTAAGCGACCTCGACCCCCCTACGGGGGGAGAGCGGACCTACAACTCGCAGATCTTCGAACCCCCTTTTGAGAAAGGGGGTTCGAAGTCTGCGACTTGCGTCGGAATTGTCCGCCTCCCCCCTGCGGGGGGGGGCGGACAATTACTAGCGCTTAAATTGCCCCCCCCCCGTAGGGGGGAGGGACGCAAACCCGTGAGGGAAGCGACCTCTGCGGCAGGACCCGTGAGGGCAGCGCTCAGTCGGAATTCGCGATCGCGACCCTCCCCCCGTAGGGGGGGGGCGAATTCCTAGCGCATCCCTCACGGGTTTGCGTCCCTCCCCCTACGGGGGGGGGCAAACCCGTGAGGGATGCGACCTACGTCGGATTTTTGCCCCCCCCCCGTAGGGGGGAGGGACGCAAAAATCCGAGCGCTTACCCGTGAGGGAGGCGTACGCGTCGTAATTGGCGTCCGCCAACCCGTGAGGGACGCCGGCGGATTTAGCCTCCCTCACGGGGGCTAAATCCGACCCAACCCGTGAGGGAAGCGCTCGGAATTGTCCGCCCCCCCCCCCCGCAGGGGGGAGGCGGACAATTCCGACACAAGCGCTCCGTAATAAGCGACCCCCTCACGGGGACCCCCCGTAGGGGGCCCGTGAGGGGGGCAGGAGACCCCATGTATATGGGAGGGGGACCTACAAAAAACCGACGGACCCACAAAAATACTACAGACGAGACTCGCAAGTCTCGTTCGCTCAAATCGCCCTACCCGTGAGGGGGACGTTAACTTTTTTATTCAAAAAAAAATGAAATGAAAATAGAAAAGGTAAGGTGCTTTAAATAAATTATTTATTTAAAGCACCTTACCTTTTCTATTTTTTGTGTAAGAATCAATCTAATAAGTAATCAATTGATGGAGGAATAAAAACCGAAACTGAGGGAAATATATTTTTATTCAAGAATAGATGTAACAACACCAGCGCCTACTGTACGACCGCCTTCACGAATAGCAAAACGCATACCTTTTTCAATAGCAATAGCGTTAATTAACTCAACAACCATACTAATACGGTCACCAGGCATTGCCATTTTGTTAGAATGTTCTTCAGCCACTGAAGAAGGATTACGCATTTGAATATGTGAAAAAGATGAAACTTTACCAGTTACGTCTGTTGTACGTACATAAAATTGTGGAGTATAACCAGTTAAGAAAGCTGAGTGACGACCACCTTCTTCTTTAGTTAAGATATAAACTTGAGAATCAAATTTTGTATGTGGTTTAATACTTCCTGGTTTAGCTAAAACCATACCACGTTCAATATCTTTTTTTTGGATACCACGTAATAATACACCTACGTTATCACCTGCCATAGTTTCTTCTAATGTTTTTTTAAACATTTCTAAACCAGTAACAACTGTACTTTTTGTATCTTTTAAACCAACTACTTCTACGTTTTCACCGATTTTTAAAGTACCACGTTCCACACGTCCTGTAGCTACAGTACCACGACCTGTAATAGATAGAACGTCTTCCACCGCTAGTAAGAAAGGTTTTTCTGTTTGACGTTCTGGTGTAGGAATATAAGTATCTACTTTTTCCATTAGATCATAAATTTTATCAATCCATTTGTTTTCACCACGTTTAACTTTAGGATTTTCAACAAGTGCTTCTAAAGCTAATAAAGCAGAACCTGATACAATAGGGATTTCATCCCCAGGGAATTCGTATTTATCTAAAGTTTCACGAACTTCTAATTCTACTAATTCTAGTAATTCTTTATCATCTACTTGGTCTTCTTTGTTTAAAAAAACTACAATATTTGGTACACCTACTTGTTTAGCAAGTAAGATGTGCTCTTTTGTTTGTGGCATTGGACCGTCAGCACCTGATACTACTAAAATAGCCCCATCCATTTGAGCGGCACCTGTAATCATATTTTTAACATAATCCGCATGACCTGGACAGTCCACATGTGCATAATGACGGTTATCTGTTTCATATTCTACGTGTGCTGTATTAATTGTAATTCCACGAGCTTTTTCTTCAGGTGCTGAATCAATTTCATCATATTTTTTACCTAATCCTACACCTTTAGCTGCTAATGTCATTGTAATAGCCGCCGTTAATGTAGTTTTTCCATGGTCTACATGTCCAATAGTTCCAATATTTACATGTGGTTTTTTACGTTCAAATTTAGCACGTGCCATATTTTTTTTTTATTAATATATCTTTTATATAAGCCAATTTTTCGAGTATACCCCATTATAACGTTTTATTCTTTTGTACCTAGATACTTATGATGAACTTTTTTGTAGTATAAAATGACGTTAATTTAAAGCATATAAATTATATAAAGAAAATTTATATAATTTTATCTTAAAGATTGTCAATTGATTATAAATCAATAATCTAATTAATAATTTAGATAGCATAAACGTTAATTATAAATAATTCTAATCTCTAATTACTATTTTTTTAGTAAATAAATAATAAATAAGATTTAAATCTTAATCCTAAATTATAAGACAAAAAACTTAATGTTTTAAACTAAAGGTTTTCGAGAAACCTAAAAGTCGAATTTTTCCCCCCCTTATATCCGCGGGGGGAAGATATTCGAGTTTTCCCGAATAAAATTCTATACCGTAACAAAATTCCTTTCTATAGGAATTTTTCCCCCCCTTCGGGGGGGAGGGATCGACGATGTTTTCGTGTACTCGCGACGATCCCCTTAGGGGATCGTCGCTCCCCCCCTTCGGGGGGGTAGGTTCGCTCCCCCTTTGGGGGGAGTCGGACCCGTGAGGGTGGCGTATGCAGCGTCCCTCACGGGTTGCCTGCACGACCCTATTTATATAGGGTCGTGCAGGACAACCCGTGAGGGACGCTGGTACTCGCGACGATCCCCTTAGGGGATCGACGCGAGTCTAGGTTCGCGAGTAGAGTCGGAATTGGCGTACGCCAATTACGAGCGCGTCCCCCGCCCCTGGCGGGACGGGTTTGCGTACGCAAACCCGTCCCGCCAGGGGCGGGGGACGCGTCCTCCGCTCTGCGAGCGGACCTACGGATTTCGCCTCCCTCACGGGTTAATTAGGCGAAATCCGACCCAATTCCGAACGCGTCCCTCCCCCCGTAGGGGGGGGGGGCAAACCCGTCCCGCCAGGGGCGGGGGACGCGTCCCTCCCCCCGTAGGGGGGGGGGCAAACCCGTCCCGCCAGGGGCGGGGGACGCGTCCCGCCAGGGGCGGGGGACGCGTCCCGCCAGGGGCGGGGGACGCGTCCTCCGTCGGATTTTTGCGTCCCTCACGGGGCAAAAATCCGAGCGCTTACCCGTGAGGGACGCTAAAGCGTCCCTCCCCGAAGGGGGGGTAAGCGACCCCCTCACGGGGACCCCCCTACGGGGGGAGAGCGGACCTATAAAACATCGTCAATAGAATTTTCTTCGAGAAAAGTCGAAGTTTTCAATCAAGAATATTGAAAACTTCGACACCCCCCCCTATATAAGTTATATAGGATAAAACTTTTTTTACCCCCAAGGGAATTCGAATCCCTGTTTCCTCCGTGAAAAGGAGATGTCCTAGGCCTCTAGACGATGGGGGCTCTATGGAATGTTACATTATTATAAAATATATAAAATCAATTGTCAACAAAATGAATTGTTGTACCTGTAAGAAGCTAAAATGGCTTGCGGCGTAAATCGGCAGGACGGTGCTTTATTTATAGGGCCGTTATGGTGATTTGTCTTGGGGATTGGTGCCACCCTTAAGGTGGCACCAATCCGACACTAAAAAGATTTAATATTGAACCTTTCAAGTTTTATTTGAAAAATTTATGTGGTTAAATGAAACTACTCTTTGGAGTTAGTAAAAAACAATTAAATAGGATAACAAAAAATTAACCTTGACGTTGTTTATGTTTAGGGTTAGAACAAATAACCATTACTGTACCTTTTCGACGAATAACACGACATTTGTCACAGATTTTTTTGACTGAAGAACGAACTTTCATAATATTTTTTTTTTGCTTTTTTTGCTTTTTTTACTTTTTAAGTGCCTTTATCGTTTTGGTATTCTATTATAACTATTAAGACTATAAACATTAAGGCAAATTTGTTAACGCAACAAACGCCGTTTGGACGCAAATGTCTCATGCCATATATGCTTAATCAAAGGCATGTTACAAAAGTTGAATCGTCCCCCTCCCCCCTGCGGGGGGGGGGTCGATCGATCCTGGTAGGTCGCCTCCCTGACGGGTTTGCGTCCCTCCCCCCGTAGGGGGGGGGCAAACCCGTCAGGGAGGCGCTAGGAATTCGCGATCGCGACCCTCCCCCCGTAGGGGGGGGGGGGGGGGGGGGTTAATTCCGACAGAGCGGACGATACTTGCGAGTGTATCCCCCGCCCGGGTTCAGCACGGCCGCAGGGAGGATAGTTTTAAATATCTGCGAGCAACTCGGAGCGATTGCGCCGGATTTTTGTAGGTCCCCCTCACGGGTCCCTTATATAAGGGACCCGTGAGGGGGACCTACGGATTTAGCCTCCCTGACGGGTATATTAGGCTAAATCCGACCCAACCCTTGAGGGAAGCGCTCGGAATTGTCCGCCTCCCCCCAGCGGGGGGGAGGCGGACAATTCCGACACAAGTCGCAGACTCCGAGTACGGCCCCCCTCCTCTTTAGGAGGAGGGGGGCGTACTCGAGATCTACGAGTTGCTCGAAGGGATTTTCTTGCATGACGCGAAAATCCTCAGGACGGTCCTATATATATAGAACCGTCCTGAAACAAGCGCTCCTAGTCTATAGGCGAGTACTACTTTTCGCGAAGTCAATTCGATACCGTTATAAAAATTCTATATATAGGAATTTCCCCCCCCCCCTTATATCCGCGGGGGACAGGATCGACGATGTTTTTCTATAAATAGAAAACATCGTCAATAGAATTGACTTATAGAAAAGAATTCTATTTATAATGCGGCATTATACTTAAAAAGAAAAGTTAGCAAGATGAATAACATTTCATGTTTTCTGAAGTACAAAACCCATACTTATGAGGAGGTTGCACACTATTCTATTTGGAGCTTTTCTCGAAAAAAATTATATCGAAGAAAATCTTCGATTTTCTTCGAGATCTCCGCGTTTTTCGACGAAAAACGCGGACATATATAATTTTCTTTAGGTCCGCTCTCCCCCCGTAGGGGGGTCGAGGTCGCTTACCCGTGAGGGACGCTAAAGCGTAATAAGGTCGCTTCCCTCACGGGTACGGAGCGCTTGTCGAAGGGACCCGTGAGGGTCGCGCCCCCCCTCACGGGGAGGGAGGCGCGACCCTGACGGGTCCCTTCGAGTGCGAGCGAACGATCCCCTTAGGGGATCGTCGCGAGCCTAGGTTCGCTCGCAGAGTCGGAATTGGCGCACGCCAATTCCGAGCGCATAAATTGCCCCGTGAGGGACGCAATTTATGCGACCTCCGTCGGATTTTTGTAGGTTCGCTCAGCGAGCGAAGCTCTCCGAGCGAACCTAGCCTCGCGAATAGCGGGGCTATTCGCTCGGACGGACGCAAAAATCCTAGCGCTTATTACGCTAAAGCGTAATAAGCGACCTCGACCCCCCTACGGGGGGAGAGCGGACCTACAACTCGCAGATCTTCGAACCCCCTTTTTATAAAGGGGGTTCGAAGTCTGCGACTTGCGTCGGAATTGTCCCCCTCCCCCCTGCGGGGGGGCGGACAATTCCTAGCGCTAAATTGGCCCCCCCCGTAAGGGGGAGGGCAAACCCGTGAGGGAAGCGACCTCTGCGAAGCGCTCCGTAATAAGCGACCTGAAGTCGGATTTGTCCGCGGACAAATCCTAGCGCATATTACGCTGAAGCGTAATATGCGACCTTCGCACTAAAGCGTCCCTCACGGGTAAGCGCTCGGATTTTTGCCCCGTGAGGGACGCAAAAATCCGACACTAGGATTTTTGCGTCCGCAAAAATCCGACGGAGGACGCGTCCCCCGCCCCTGGCGGGACGGGTTTGCCCCGTGAGGGACGCAAATTACGCGCTCGGAATTGGGTCGGACCCGTGAGGGAGGCCCCCGTCCCGCCAGGGGCGGGGGAGGCCAAATCCGCCGGCGTCCCTCACGGGTTGGCGCCCCTCACGGGGCCAACCCGTCCCGCCAGGGGCGGGGGAGACGCCCCGTCCCGCCAGGGGCGGGGGACGCCACCCTCACGGGTCCGACTCTACGAGCGAACCTACCCCCCCGAAGGGGGGGAGCGACGATCCCCTATATATATATATATATAAGGGGATCGTTCGCTCGTACGATAAAACTCGAATATTTTCTCCCCCGCGGATATAAGGGGGAAAAAATTCGACTTTTTCTTTTTTTTTCTTAGACTCTATTAAGAATTAGAAAAAAGAAATTCTATTTCTTTTCTTAATGGATATTCATTTGAATTAACTTAATAAAAATTCGTTTATTAACTAGTATTTATTAGATTAATAGTTAATAAACCAATGTTTATTATGTTAATAAACATTGGTTTATTAACTATTTTTAAATAGATTAATAGTCATTAAACTAATAACTATTAATTGATTAGAGATAGTAAATGATATATAAAATGAAAGATATAGGAAACTTTATTTTCTATTGTTAGGAACTCTATATTCTATTCCATTTGTAAATAGATATTAGAATTCTTTATAGAGGACCTGAAATACCTTGTTTTCTAATCATTAAGAAGTGCATTAACATGAAAACAGCTGTTAATAATGGTAAAACAAAAGTATGTAAACTATAAAAACGTGTTAATGTTGATTGACCTACACCTACACCACCACGTAATAATTCTACTAAAGGGCTACCAATTACAGGAATTGCTTCAGGTACACCTGTTACAATTTTAACAGCCCAGTAACCAATTTGGTCCCAAGGTAAAGAATAGCCTGTTACACCAAATGAAACTGTACAAACGGCCATTACAACACCACTACATTAGTGTTATTTAATACAAGATTACTAATCTATGCCAATTATTAATTCTTTTCATTTTTATAATTAAGGATCTAAAAAATTTTTTTTGACATAACTTTTATCGAATATTTTCTTCCCCGAAGGGGGAAAAAATTCGACTTTTATGCTATCATAGATTTTCTATTTATTGTATTAATGTCAATATATAATTCAATTGACTCTTTACATTTCTGTAAAGATCAGACTATATTATCAAGTTTGATTTTTTGATATTTATAAATATATCAATATCAGACTTGTCGGGCATTTATGGAAGGTTATTAGTAAAATTTCTTTCACTTCCTAGTCGTTGAACTTTCTTACCTACGACATTGTTTCTATTTATTCGGTAAGCTTAGCTGCAGATTGGTTACCTAATTAGACTCGACCTCACACTATACGAATGCGAGGATGCAACTTATGTTGGAAGTGGGGGTAACCTAATGGTTACCCCCACTCATGAGGGAGGCGCTATAGTTTGTCGAATGACCAATCCTATCGACCCCCTCCCCCCTGCGGGGGGGGGTCGGACGATCCAGATAGGGTCGCCTCCCCCGTCCCGCCAGGGGCGGGGGAGGCGCTAAGAATTCGCGATCGCGATCGCGAATTCCGACAGAGCGGATCGATACTCGCCCCGTGAGGGATCCGCTCTTAATCATTTTTGTATCATCCTGCTTGCAGACCCTTGAGGGTCTAGGAGAATTACAACGTGAGCGCTCCTTAATAAGTTATTTCTGCAAGTGGGTCTTTCTAATAGATAGCGTTTCTGCATTTTACCCGATTTGCAACCCTATATTTAGGGTGGGCCCTAGTATTCGAGCCATGTAAGTTCACGCGGTCGTTTAAACCCACCTGTTAAATACACACGGAAAACATGTAAAATCATCATTAAAACCATCATACTCGCAGACCAACGATGGATCGAACGAATTAACCATCCAAAGTTAACATCAGTCATTAAATACTGTACTGAAGCAAAAGCTTCCGCTACAGTTGGTCTGTAATAAAAAGTCATAGCAAAACCAGTTGCTACTTGTACTAAGAAACAAGTAAATGTAATTCCACCAAGACAGTAAAAAATGTTTACATGTGGAGGAACATATTTACTTGTAATATCGTCGGCAATAGATTGAATTTCTAAACGTTCTTCGAACCAATCGTAAATTTTACTCATAAAAGAATTTATTTATATATATATTTTGACATTACCATTAAGCTAACATTGTGTACGTAGTTTTGACTCAAACTACCAAATCGTTACTAGATTAGGTAAGTTTTCCTTATATTTGAGAAATATAAGGGCTTAATTTAATCTATAAAGGATATTGTACTAAGCGGTTTTAACGCTTTTCTCTAAGATTTGACCACCGCGGATATAAGGGGGGATATAATCCATATTTAAAACTTCGAGTTTTGCTTTGTATAACTCACTGAGTTCTTTCTCTTCATTATAGGCGAACGACGGGGTTTGAACCCGCGAGTGATGGAGTCACAATCCATTGCCTTACCACTTGGCTACGCCCGCCATCAGACCCTAACTTATAAAAGTATTTTTATAAGTAATAAAGGTCTTGCTATCTTTATCTTAATAATAGAAAAATGTTTATCTCTTTTCTAAAAACTTTCTTTTAATATATCATAAATTTAATAAAAAAAAAGTAGGTCCCCATCACGGGTCCCATATATATGGGAAGCGACCTTACCCGTGAGGGACGCTTTAGCGTCCCTCACGGGTAAGCGACTTTAAGTCGGATTTGTCCGCGGACAAATCCTAGCGCATCCCTCACGGGTCCGCTTCAGTGCGAAGGTCGCATCCCTCACGGGTCCGCTGAAGCGGACCCGTGAGGGATGCGACCTTCGCACTAAAGCGTCCCTCACGGGTAAGCGCTCGGATTTTTGCCCCGTGAGGGACGCAAAAATCCGACGGAGGTCGCATAAATTGCCCCGTGAGGGACGCAATTTATGCGCTCGGAATTGGGTCGGATTTGGCCTCCCCCGCCCCTGGCGGGAAGGGGGCCTCCCCCGCCCCTGGCGGGACGGGTCCGCCGGCGTCCCCCGCCAGGGGCGGGGGAGACGCCCCGTCCCGCCAGGGGCGGGGGACGCCACCCTCACGGGTCCGACTCTGCGAGCGAACCTACCCCCCCGAAGGGGGGGAGCGACGATCCCCTATATATATAAGGGGATCGTTCGCTCGCACTCGAAGGGACCCGTCCCGCCAGGGGCGGGGGACGCGCCTCCCTCCCCGTGAGGGGGGCGCGTCCCCCGCCCCTGG
>Ga0307942_1000256_pt1:12500-34235 | contig 34235 bp, 40 predicted proteins | sample OrgLakmetagen175_FD_201846 | JGI IMG/M metagenome (GOLD analysis project Ga0307942, IMG submission 201846) | Saline water microbial communities from Organic Lake, Antarctica - #175 | ecosystem: Environmental > Aquatic > Non-marine Saline and Alkaline > Saline | place: Antarctica... | reverse complement strand
TGTTGTAGCAGGGCGTTGTGAAAGGCAATCTCAAGATGTAAATTTGAACGCGTATTCCTGCATGTCACTGCGCAGGTAAACGCTCCCCACATCAAACAAGGAGTTGTTGTAGCAGGGCGTTGTGAAAGGCAATCTCAAGATGTAAATTTGAACGGGTATCCCTGCATGTCACTGCGCAGGTAAACGCTCCCTACATCAAACAAGGAGATGTTGTAGCAGGGCGTTGTGAAAGGCAATCTCCAGATGCAAATTTGAACGGGTATCCCTGCATGTCACTGCGCAGGCAAACACTCCCCACATCAAACAAGGAGATGTTGTAGTAGGGCGTTGTGAAAGGCAATCTTAAGACGTAAATTTGAACGCGTATTCCTGCATGTCACTGCGCAGGTAAACGCTCCCCACATCAAACAAGGAGCAGGTGTTTTGGAACCTACTAGAACAGGGAAATGGCAGAGGCCACTCCCACACCTCGGCTTAGTAAATTTGTGTGTGGAGGCTCGAACACGATACGCAGTGATCTAAATGATAAGACTTTAAGACGCTGCTGGCTGACCCTTCAGAATGATTATGACCTGGGCAGCAGCTCCCTTGACTTGTGGAGGCTTCACTACAGAACAGAACAGAACAGGTATCCAGTGCATTTAGTGACGCAGTGACACAAACTGGGACGCTGCTGGCTGACCCTTCAGGATAATTATGACCTGAGCTCACCTTCAGGATGATTATAACCTGGGCAACGGCACCGACGTCTTTGATGAGAGCGACCCTGGGAAGCGCAGGAAGAGGCAAAGTGCGTGAGAAGTGTGTCGAGCGACACAAGGATGGTTGGTGTACAAGGAAGGGGGCACATTGCTGCTCCTACTTCAAACACGTGTGTGTGTGTATGTGTGTCTATGTGTGTGTCTGTGTGTGTTTGTGTGTGTTTGTGTGTGTGCGTATGTGTGTGTGAGTAAGGTTTTGCTTTAGTGAAAAGTGAAAAGTAAGAGGCACCCTGAAGAGCGCAGGAAAGTTAACGTGCGTGAGAAATGTGTCAAGCGTTGCAAGGCGTGAGAAATGTGTGAGAAATGTGTTGAGCGACACAAGGATGGTTGGTGTACAAGGACGGGGGCACTTTGCTGCTCCTACTTCAAACACGCATGTGTGTGTCTGAGTGTGCACCTGGGTGTGCGTTTATGTGTGTCTATGTGTGTGTCTGCATGTGTGCGAGTCTGAGGTTCATGCTTTTGTCAAAAGTAAGAGGCACCCTGAGGAGCGCAGGAAAGCCAACGTGCGTGAGAAATGTGTCAGGCGATTCAAGGCGTGAGAAATGTGTGAGAAATGTGTGAGCGGCGCAAGGATGGCAGGTGTGAAAGGACGGGGACACAATGCTGCTCTTGCTTGAGAGTGAGGGGGAGGAGCTCCATGATGGAGCAACACCAAAACGAGTCTTTTGTTTGTAAAACAGGTGTGAGAAAGGGGACCTTGCTATTGAGTGTGGCGTTAGGTTACAAATAGGGTTGGCCAGAACCGTATATATACACCGTATATGACCGTATATTTGGTGAATTCCCTGCCAAAAATACCGTATGTAAACCGTATATATATGGTTCTGGCAAACCCTAGTTATAAATTTTGATGCTGTGGTGCACACTGCATCAGAAGCGATGCAAGCGGAAATCCGAATCACTGGTATTTAAACTGCCAGAGTTTTGATGTTGTACCACTGAAGCATAAGCAATGCAAGCATAAATCCAAACCAGCGCGCCTGCTACAGGCCACCCGATCCGTTAGGCTTCTTGGCTGTGATGCATACAGCCACGACTGATCAACAACTTGATGCTGATGATGCTGACACACAACTGATACTCTTACTGATTCACAAATGGTATGATGATACTGATGATGCTGATGATACTGATGATGCTGATGATGCTGATGATGCTGATGATGCTGACACACAACTGATACTGTTACTGATTCACAAATGGTATGATGATACTGATGATGCTGATGATGCTGATAATGTTGACACACAACTGATGCTGTTACTGATTCACAAATGGTATGATGATACTGACGATGCTGATGATACTGATGATGCTGACACACAACTGATACTGTTACTGATTTACAAATGGTATGATGATACTGATGATGCTGATGATGCTGATGATGCTGATAATGTTGACACACAACTGATGCTTTACTGATTCACAAATGGTATGATGATACTGATGATGCTGATGATGCTGACACACAACTGATACTGTTACTGATTCACAAATGGTATGATGATACTGATGATGCTGATGATGCTGATGATGCTGACACACAACTGATACTGTAACTGATTCACAAATGGTATGATGCTACTAATGATGCTGATGATACTGATGATGCTGATGGTACTGACACACAACTGATACTGTTACTGATTCACAGATGGTACGATACTGTACACAACGGATACCGACACCGATACACAACTGATACTGCCGCGACTGCTTCACTAAAAGCATTTATGCACATGATTTTGAGCAGAAGGCAAGGCCACCGCACCAGCTAGAAGCCTTCATTCTCTCCAGGTTTGGACTCAAATCAGGCAGCAGGCTCTCCAACTTTGCAATGCCCTCTTCAACTTGGGCACGACTCAGGCCTTCTCGCTTGGCAGCCTGAATGCGTGGTGATGGACGACACGGGCAAGTGTGGGTGTGAGTTTCTATGTGTGTATTTGCGTGTATGAGTGTGTGTGTGTGTGTGTTTGTGTGATGAGAGGTTCAAGTAGTTTACGGTCACATGTTGTGTAGTCATGTATGGTGTGTGTGTGTATGTGTGTGTGTGTGTGTGTGCGTGTGTCATCACGCGTGCAAGCTTGCGTATGTAAGTGCAATGCCTTCATTAACCTAAGCACGAATTACCTTAGAAACCGATCACTTAGCTAGCAACACCCTCAATGTCTTACCTCAGCAATCTCTCCAACTTCACGTTCCCTTCTCCGGGCAGTGTGGTCGAGTTGCACAATGGGCAGCTCCACTTGAGTGCGCTTTGGCAAGTACATCTGGCCTGTGCGTGTGTGTATGTGTGTATACATGTGCATATATATGTGTATGTGTGTGTACATGTGCATATATAAATGTGTGTGTGGGTCAGTGTGTCAGTGTGTGTGCATGTGTGTGTATGTGTGTGTGTGTGTGTGTGTGTGTGAAGTTGTGTGTGTGTGTGTGTGTGTGTGCGCGCTTATGTGCATGTATGCATATGTGAGTATGTGCGTGTATGTGCAAGTGTGTGTGCGTGTGTGTATGTGTGTGTGCATCTGTGTGTGTATCTGTGTGTGTGTGTGCGCTCGTGTGTCTCTCTTTCACTCACCAAGTGTATATCTGTCCTCTCGCGTTTGGCCCTGATGCCAGATCGTGTGTGTGTGTGTGTGTGTGTGTGTGTGTGTGTGTTTGTGTGTGTGTGTGTTTTGTGCGTGTGTGTGTGTATGTGTGTGTGTGTGTGTGTGTGTGTGTGTGTGTATGAGTGTGTGCAAAGGAAGAATGTGTCAAGACAACTCACGTTTGTGTTGCAAGCATTGTCCATGAGACGCACCTCAGACTCTGCCGCGTTGTCCCAGGCTTTTGCAAGTGGAGAGGATTGAGGCTGTTCAGGGGGCGCATCAGGGGTTTTGCCTGGGTCAACTGACTTGCATCTGGTAACCCTCCTTGCGGTAGCACTTAAGGACAAGGGTGCACGGGTGTACAGCATGGTTGAACAAAAATGTAAAAACTGTAGCCTAATGTAGCCTAATTAGCACATAAATCTGGCAAAATTAACAAAATGACGAAAAAATTGTTCGACACATTAGAATGCGTGCCTTTAGAAGGTGGTTTGGATGAGCCGTGCGCTTTAGGCCCTGATAACCTGTCTGAGGGCACACTGCCTAATGGCATGCGGTGAGTGAACCCTCATCTGTGTAAATCATGGTGTTCGGCTGCACATGGTACAGAACTCACAGTGGCGTGCAGCGCAACACGTTCGCACTCACTAATGCGCATGGTAAACCTCCAGGTACTACGTCCGGAACCATGCCAAACCAAAGGACCGCATTGCGCTGGCTCTTACTGTCAAGGTATTGAAGCAGTTGGTACAAACGTCACGATTTGTACCAACTGTATGCTGAAAGATGATTCTGCATCCCGCGGAGCCATCATTAAATACGCACTGGGTTGTCCACCACTCTTGAAATCAATTGTTCAATAATACTGGAGCATGGTTGAGCCTGTTTGGCTTCTCTGCACTGCAACAACCTCCTGCTTCCCGTCTGTTTTAAACACGCATTAACTAGAAAAAAGTAAAGTGGATGCTTGAGGGCAGCTTGGTAATAGGTAACTACAGCTTCCTTTGCAGGCATACTGCTGTAGCAAAGCTCTCTGTAAATGCCCGTTATTGCCACTTTCATGTGAAGAATTGGTTACACATTGTAAGTAGGTGCAACAAGAATGAAAGTGCTTTGGTTAAAAGCAGCCCCCCTGCCTTATTGGTCCTGTATGTTCTTATATTCGTGGGTATATGTTATGACGTGAGGGTGGTTACCTCCCGCAAAGTCCTATGTGAGAGGTAACGTGACTGAGGGGTTGAGATGGGGACCCACTCAAATGGAAGGGCAAGTACAAATGTACTCTCGTAAATATGAACATACATACACACAGATCGGCAGTGTCGTCGAAGAAGAATCAGAGCGAGGCATTGCCCACATCGTGGAGCATTTGGTGCGAGAGCTTCGTATCTGAGCTTTGTAAAATGTATAGCGTGTGTTCCTTTGGTTGACATGTTAGCCTGGTGCGAGAGCTTTGTATATGAGCTTTGTAAAATGTAAAATGTATAGCGCGTGTTCCTTTGGTTGACATGTTAGCCCGGTGCGAGAGCTTTGTACCTGAGCTTTGTAAAATGTATAGCGCGTGTTCCTTTGACTAACATGTTAGCCTGGTGCGAGAGCTTTGTACCTGAGCTTTGTAAAATGCATAGCACGTGTTCCTTTGACTAACATGTTAGCCTGGTGCGAGAGCTGTGTACCTGAGCTCTGTCAAATGCATAGCGCGTGTTTCTTTGGTTGACATGTTAGCCTGGCCAGCAGAGGAGCAGCAATTCTCATCATTGTGAACTTTGACGTGCGTATTGCCCGACAAAAGCTTTGTCAACTGTAATGCGGGTATTGCCCTGGCCCCCAAAATTGAAAGCACGAGTAAAAAGTGTGTGCCGACTTGAATCTTTTGTGTAGCATTTAAGGAGGCTCAAATCTATGACCGCACTAGCAGAATTTGTGCATTCGCTAAATCTAGCTGAGTCTGTGGCCTTACTAGCCAAGCCTATGGCCGCACTAGCCAAGCCTGTGGCTGCACCAGCCAAATCCGTGGCCGCACATTTAGAGCCCAATAAAGTACCCATTTTTGTCAACCACTTCTGTTTCCTGGTCACATACCTTTGGTTAAATTGTCGGGAGGTTACTTGCCATCGCCTAGACATTGTGCTGTGTTTAGATGTTCAACCTCTACACTCTCAATAATCTGTTTGTGACGTACTGTGTGCAGACCTAGGGCAAAGCAGACTCTGTTTTTAATGTGATGTGCTCAGGCCTGCAAACCCAAACCTGCTTATAAATGTGCAAATGTGCTGTGTGCAGGCCTTCAACGCCACCAGGCCTGCAAACCCAAACTTGCTTTCAAATGTGTAGGGTTGGCCATAACCATATATATACGATATTTTTGGCAGGGAAATCACTAAATATATGGTCATGTACGGTCCGTATATACGGTTCTGGCCAACCCTACAAATGTGCTGTGTGCAGGCCTTCAACGCCACCAGGCCTGCAAACCTAAACTTGCTTACAAATGTGCTGGCCTTCACTGCCACCAGGCCTGCAAATTTAACGCCACCAGGCCTGCAAACCCAACGCCACCAGACCAGCAAACCCAAAGCTGGCCTTTAGCGCCACCAAGCCTGCAAACCCAAAGCTGACCTTCAGCGCCACCAGGCCTGCAAACCCAAACTTGCTTTCAAATGTGCTTTGTGTGCAGGCCTTCAACGCCACAGAAGAGTACAACAACCACGAGATCGTCAAGTTCCTGGAAAAAATTGGCGCACAATTTGGGGCTTGTCAGGTGTGTAAGCGAACGCTTGCGTTGTTGATGCTTGCATTGTCTCATAGAGTCGGGCACCTGGTTTTATCTTCTCTTCTGTGGTGGTGGAAGTCGAAAGTTATCTTGGTACCGAGTCTGTTCCTAAAGTATTATGGGGAGTGATGGTTTCCCCTGTCTTTTTTGTGTGTGTTACTTTTCCAGGCAACTACGTTTTGCAGTTACTGCTGTTACAAAAGGGTATGAAGAAGGCACCCTTTTTTTATGTGTTCAGCATGCGCTACTCAGGTGCAGAGCCAAAACACTATGTATAGGGTTGGCCAGAACCGTATATATACACCGTACATGACCGTATATTTAGTGATTTCCCTGCCAAATTTACCGTATATACACCATATATATGGTTCTGGCCAACCCTAACTATGTACGGTCTTTAAATGGCTCTTTTTAAGGCATTCCTCCGCTGGAATAGGCAAACATGATAAGTCCAAAAATTTGCCAGAAGAGAGCCGTACCTTGCCAGGTCAGCAGTGCTGAGATCATTTTTGGACAGAACTGCACATCATGTTTTGCACATTCGTTTGCTTGTACCGCCTATACATCCGTGCATCTACCAGAGGCCACAGCCGTGTGATGTGGCACCAGATAAATATTTATATTAGATTTACATAGGGGACCTTCAGCCAGACTGTTCGGCTGCCGAGCTGTGTGTAATGCAGCACCAGAAATGGCATTCATATGTGTAACGCGGCACCAGAAATGGCATCCATATTGTGCAGTGCGGCACCAGAAATGACATTCATAATATGTGCCGACCTTTTGTTTGGAATCACTCTTTTTCGAGACACACGTCTGTTGTGTAGGGTTGGCCAGAACCATATGTATACGGTGTGTATACGGTATTTTTGGCAGGGAGATCACTAAATATACGGTCATGTACGATGTATATATACGGTTCTGGCCAACCTCACTGTTGTGTGATCTGTGCACTACAGATGCTTGGTAGCGCTCATCTTCAGCACTTCTAATCTGTTCTATCCTGTATGGCACAGAATAACTTTCTCCACCGCCCTTACATTCTCACCTCAAGGCTTGTGTGTGACACATGACAAATGACACATGACACATGACACATGACACATGACACATGACACATGACACATGGCACATGACACATGGCACAGAAGAACTTTCTCCACCGCCCTTACATTCTCATCTCAAGGCTTGTGTGTGACACATGACACATGACACATGGCACATGACACATGACACAGAAGAACTTTCTCCACCGCCCTTACATTCTCATCTCAAGGCTTGTGTGTGACACATGACACATGACACATGACACATGGCACATGGCACAGAAGAACTTTCTCCACCGCCCTTACATTCTCACCTCAAGGCTTGTGTGTGACATATGACGTATGACACATGACACATGACACATGGCACATGGCACATGACACATGGCACATGACACATGGAACAGAAGAACTTTTTCCACCGCCCTTAAAATCTCACCTCAAGGCTTGTGTGTGACATATGACACATGACACATGACACATGACACATGGCACATGACACAAGGCACAGAAGAACTTTATCCACCGCCCTTACATTCTTCCCTTAAAGGCTTGTGTGACATATGGGTGCTTGTGTGAGTTGACATCTCGCTCTATGTACTCTCTGTATGACACAGAGGACGACGATTCACCCTTAATTTGTCAACTCAAGGCTTGTGTGTAACATTTGACACTCTCTCTCTCTCTCTCTCTCTCTCTCTCTCTCTCTCTCTCTTTCGTCTGCTCATGCTTGCGCTGCTCACAATAATCGCTAGCACACACATAAATACATACATTTACACATGCATTGGCACATTGACATATACACACACACGCAAATTTGCGCTCATGTCAGGCTGCTGGCACTCTCACAGAACGCTTGCACCTACACCCACACTCAAATAAGCACACATATGCACACATACACACTTGCACACACGCCACTCATGCCAGGCTTGTGCCGCCACTCATGCCAGGCTGCTGAAACACTCATGCCACTCATGCCAGGCTGCCACTCATGCCAGGCTGTGTGTGAGTTTGCTGTGTGCCACTCATGCCAGGCTCTGTGCTGCCACTCATGCCAGGCTGCTGAAACACTCATGCCACTCATGCCAGGCTGCCACTTATGCCAGGCTGTGTGTGAGTGTGCTGTGTGCCGCCACTCATGCCAGGCTGTGTGCCGCCACTCATGCCAGGCTGTTGACACACTCACTCTTACAGAACGCTTACACAAGCTCGGATGAGACCTGCTACCAGTTGGTGGTGCCCACCGACAAGCCTCACCTGCTGGCAGATGCCCTGAAAGTGATGGCCCAGTTTGCGTTCCACATCAGGTGCGTGTGCCAATGCCATATAGCTCGCAGGATGATTGTATATTTCGTACACTGCTATCAGTTAAGATGCCCACTGACAAGCCTCACCTGCTGGCAGATGCCCTGAAAGTGATGGCCCAGTTTGCATTCCACATCAGGTGCGTGTGCCAATGCCATATAGCACGCAGGATGATTGTATATTTCGTACACTGCTATCAGTTAAGATGCCCACTGACAAGCCTCACCTGCTGGCAGATGCCCTGAAAGTGATGGCCCAGTTTGCGTTCCACATCAGGTGCGTGTGCCAATGCCATATAGCACGCAGGAAGATTGTATATTTCGTACACTGCTATCAGTTAAGATGCCCACTGACAAGCCTCACCTGCTGGCAGATGCCCTGAAAGTGATGGCCCAGTTTGCGTTCCATATCAGGTGCGTGTGTTAGTGCAAGTTAATTCAGAACATCATTTTAAATATTCAGTACTCTCCAAACCAGTCAATGGTGCCTGTTGACCCTCAGGCCCTCAGGCCCTCAGGCACATGCGCATGATTTTGGCAAACACATGCGCGCGCACACACACACACACACACACACATGCGCATACGTGCACTCACACATAGCACAAACACACACACACAAACATTCACGCACACGCACACACGCACACACGCACACACACATTCACACACACAGGGCTGCCCCGGGTGACCTCACGAAGGAGCGTGGAGCTGTATTAGAGGAGTGGCGCATGAGCAGGGATGCCGCAGGAAGGGCACAAGAGGCACACTGGCAGCTGATCATGCAGGGCAGCAGGTGTGTGCATTTGTGTGTGTGTGTGTGTGTTTGCATGTCACATGTGTACTTGTGTATGTATTTGTATATGTCTATGTATTTGTGTATGTGTATGTGTGTGTATGTGTGTGTCATATATGTGTGTGTGTGTGTCATATATGTATTTGTGTGTGTGTGCGTGTGTGTGTGTTTATGTGTGTGTGTTTGCATGTCACACGTGTACTTGTGTGTATTTGTGTATGTAGGTATATGTATATGTGTATGTATTTGTGTATGTGTTTGCGTATGTATTTGTGTATGTGTATGTGTGTGTATGTGTGTGTGTCACATATGTATTTGTATGTGTACGTGTGTGTGTTTGCATGTGTGTATGTGTGTGTGTTTACATGAACAGAGCCACTGCTTGTAACAGTTACTTATGTACGCCGCAAGAAATTAACCACTGAACCACAAAGTATTTGCACCCTCTTGGTGTGCAGGTATGCTGAACGGCTGCCTATCGGCACGGAAGACATTATTCGCAATGTACCCGCTGACACAGTGAGTTGGACATGCACAGCTTTGTGTGTGTGTGTGCCTGTGTGTGTGTGCCTGTGTGTGTTTGTGTGCTTGCCGACACAGTGAGTTGGACATGCACAGCTTTGTGTGTGTGTGCCTGTGTGTGTGTGTGCTTGCCGACACAGTGAGTTGGAGATTCGTAGCCTTATGTGTGTGTGTGTGTTTGTGAGTGTGTGTGTGTGTGTGTGCCTGCCAACACAGTGAGTCGGACATTCATAGCTTTTGTTTGCGTGTACCTGCTGACACAGTGAGTTGGACATTCGTAGCCTTTTGTGTGTGTGTGTGTGTGTGTGTGTACAATGTGTGTGTGTGTGTGTGTACATGCGTGTTTACATATGTGCTCACAGTGAGTTGGACATTCATAGCTTTTTGTGTGTTTGGGAAAAAACGGACAAGATTATAAGCGCTTTTGTTAGGCTGCTCAGAAATTGTTTGGCCCTGAAACGTCTGCGCACTCATGTCGAAAAGCGTTTGAGTACCTGACTCGGTAGGCTGCTTCCTTGTTCCCGTCCCATCAAAGGATTTTTGTTAAGAGCAATTTTGTTAGGCTGCTTCAAACACTTTTACTTTCATCCCTGAAATGTCTGTGCACTCATGTTCAAAAGTGTCTGGGTTCCTGACTCAGTAGGCTGCTTCCTTGTTTCCGTTTCATCAAAGGATTTTTTTTTTTAAGCAATTTTGTTAGGCTGCTCCAAACACTTTCACTTTCATCCCTGAAATGTCTGTGCACACATGTCTAAAAATGTTTGGGTACCTGAGTAGGGTTAAAAAATATACACAACCTCGACATGTCCCTAACATGAAGGTGCGCGCGTTCTACGAGCGGTGGTATCGTCCGGAAAACATGGCCATTGTGGCTGTGGGCGACATTACAGACACTGGTAAGAGATAGACCAGATGCAAGTACATCCTTAAGCCTGCAGTTGTCAGTTTGAGACACACAAATGTAATCGTTCTGAATGTCATTTCTGCGGCTGTGGGCAACATCACTGACATTGGTAAGAGATAGACCAGATGCAAGTACATCCTTGAGCCTGCAGTTGTCAGTTCGAGACACACAAATGTAGTCGTTCTTAGACATTTTTGTGGCCGTGGGCAACATCACAGACACTGGTAAGAGATAGACCAGGTGCAAATGACTAAATTTAGACAAACTTGTAGACCCCAATGATGGGTAAGGCACACACATACAGTGAAACACACAGTCACACACACACACTGTCACACATACACAATTACACACACATACACACACAGTCACAGTCACACACACACTCACATACACACTGCCACACACACACACACACACATACACACACATTCACAGTCACATACACACACAGTCACAGTCACACACACATACACACTCACACACACACTGCCACACACACATACACATACACACACATTCACAGTCACAGTCACACACACAGTGCCACGGTCGTCTACACTGAACACTGAGAGCTTATGCACTGACACATGAAGGATTGGCCATAATCGTATGCCTACACCGTAAAGGACCATGGGTATAAAATTAAAGTTGGCCAGAACCATTCATTTTTCGGGGTATATACGGTGTATATACGGTGTTTTTAGCAGGGAAATCACCATACATACGGTCATATACGGTGCAGATATACGGTTCTGGCCAACCCTACGTGTAATGATTCCTTGCTAACATCACTGTGTATACATCATGTACGCAGGGTTGGCCACAACTATATATGTACGGTGTAAATACAGTATTTTTGATAGGGAACTCCCCAAACATACGGTGTATGTGTACACGATTCTGGCCAGCCCTAAATAAATGTATGTGCCTACGGCTCTTTTTAGTACGCAAATACTTGCAATGTGTACGCATGGCAGGCGCTGTTGTTGAGGAGCTGATCAAAACGTTTGGGCAGGGGCGCAGTAGAGATCTCACCCCAACACCTGAGCTGCCCATCTTTGACTTTGCACCGCACACACAGCCACGCTATAAGGTGCGTGTGAAATGAGCAAACAAAGAACAAAGGATATGACGAACGTGATTTATGAATTGCTATGTCTCGCCCTTGTTTTGTGCAGGCTGTGAATGCTTGTGAAATGAACAAACAAAGAACAAATGATATGACGAATGTGATTTATGACTTGCTATGTCTTGCCCTAGTTTTGTGAATGCATGTGAAGTGAGCAAACAAAGAACAAACAAAATGACGAATGAGGTTTATGAGTTGCTATGTCTCACCCTTGTTTTGTGCAGGCCGTGAATGCATGTGAAATGAACAAACAAAGAACAAATGATATGACGAAAGTGATTTATGAATTACTATGTCTTGCCCTTGTTTTGTGCAGGCTGTGAATGCGTGTGAAATGAACAAACACAGAACAAACGATATGACGAATGTGATTTATGAATTGCTATGTCTCACCCTTGTTTTGTGCAGGCTGGGAATGCTTGTGAAATGAACAAACAAAGAACAACCGATATGACGAATGTGATTTATGAATTGCTATGTCTTGCCCTTGGTTTGTGCAGGCTGTGAATGCTTGTGAAATGAACAAACAAAGAACAAACAATATGACAAGTGTGATTTATGAATTGCTATGTCTCACCCTTGGTTTGTGCAGGCTGTGAATGCTTGTGAAATGAACAAACAAAGAACAAATGATTTGACGAATGTGATTTATGAATTGCTATGTCTCACCCTTGGTTTGTGCAGGCTGTGAATGCTTGTGAAATGAACAAACTAAGAACAAATGATATGGCGATTGTGATTTATGTAATCTCGCCTAACCGCTGCTCCCTGCCTCAAGTATTTCAATGCCCCCTCTCAGAGAGCTTGTTAACACACAAAAATACACCAAAATCCAATGTAGGGTTGGCCGAGCATCATGTTGTCAACATTGTGCGCAGCTGTATGTGGAAAGGGACGTTCATGAGAGTGCGTGATGCACACTGTTCACTTGTGCAATGACCAACTTCGAATTGTGCGCAGGTGTTTGTGGACAAGGACGTTCATGAGAGTGCGTGACGCACACTGTTCACTTGTGCAATGGCCAACTTTGAATTGTGCGCAGGTGTTTGTGGACAAGGAGGTGCAGGAAAGCACTGTGTACGTGAGCTTCAAGCAAAAAAGGCCAGCCATGTCGACGCCTAGGCAGCTGCTGGAGCACTTTGAGGTGTGTGTGTGTGTGTTGTGTGTGTGTATATATACATCTGTATATATGTATTTTGTGTGAGTGACTGTGCATGTGTGCAATTGTGTGTATGCACATTTGCATGTGTATGTACGTCTCTGTGTTTGCATCTTTCCTACAGTATGTGTGGCTCCGGCCAATGCTTTCCGGAAAAGTACAGTTTCTCTCTGCAAGGTACCCCTCCTGGATCCTCCTTCTTTTCCCCCTGTAACGTGTGTGTGTGTTTGTGTGTGTGTTTGTGTATGTGTGTGTGTGTATGTGTGTGTGTGTGTGCGTGTGTGTGTGCGTGTGTGTGCGTGTGTGTGTGTCTGTTGTGTGTGTCATGTACTTGTATTGGACCGTGACTTTGTAAATTGAGCTCTGAGCTTGACTCTTTGTTGTGGGCCATATGGGTCATTGCCAAAGGAAACCCCTTTGTGGGGCTTGCACGCACACACACATACACACTTAAACACACGCACATGCACACACACAGTCTTACATCTTCCAAGAGGTCCTCAACACACAAGTATACACACGCACACATACAAACAGTCTTACATCTTCCAAGAGGTTTTCAACACGCATGTGTATACACGCACACACAAACAATCTTACATCTTCCAAGAGGTCCTCAACACGTATGTATACACACACACAAACAGTTTTACAAATTCCAAGAGGTCCTCAACACATATGTATATATACACACACAAATAGTCTTACATCTTCCAAGAGTCCCTCATCACGTATGTATACACACACATACACACACAAACAGTCTTACATCTTCCAAGAGGTTCTCAACACGCATGTATACACGCACACACAAACAGTCTTACATATTCCAAGAGGTCCTCAACACATATGTATACACACACACTCACACACACACACACACAAACAGTCCTACATCTTCCAAGAGGTCCTCAACACGTATGCATACACACACAGTCCTACATTTTCCAAGAGGTCCTCAACACGCGGTTGTTCAAGTTGTCAAGAGAGCAGGAGCCCCCGTTTGCTGCTGCTGCTGTGTCAGAAGAACCTCTGTGCGCCACCACGCAGTCGCTGGTGCTGACAGCTGTGTCGATGGAAGGTGCGTGAATCTAGATTTTGAGTTCTGCTGCTGTGTCAGAAGAATATATTCGTGCCACCACGCAGTCGCTGGTGCTGACAGCTGTGTCGATGGAAGGTGCGTGAACCTAGATTTGAGTTCTGCTGCTGTGTCAGACAGCTGTGTCGATGGAAGGTGCGTGAATCTAGATTTCAAGTTCTGCTGCTGTGTCAGAAGAATATATTTGTGCCACCACACAGATGCTGGTGCTGACAGCTGTGTCGATGGAATGTGCGTGAATCTAGATTTTGACGTCTGCTGCTGTGTCAGAAGAATATATTTGTGCCACCACACAGTCGCTGGTGCTGATAGCTGTGTCGATGGAAGGTGCGTGAATCTAGATTTTGAGTTCTGCTGCTGTGTCAGAAGGTTATATGTGTGCCACCACACAGATGCTGGTGCTGACAGCTGTGACGATGGAAGGTGCGTGCACCTATATTTTGACGTCTGCTGCTGTGTCAGAAGAATATATTTGTGCCACCACACAGTCGCTGGTGCTGATAGCTGTGTCGATGGAAGGTGCGTGAATCTAGATTTTGAGTTCTGCTGCTGTGTCAGAAGGTTATATGTGTGCCACCACACAGATGCTGGTGCTGACAGCTGTGACGATGGAAGGTGCGTGCACCTATATTTTGACTTCTGCATATGACGTTTGTACCCATAGCTGCTGCACGCAGGCAGACACACTGGTGAGCAAACGAGTGTATTTATATGGAGAGCGCTGTGTTTAGAAAAGAAGTAGAATAAACTACGCAGGCAGTGAAAGCCACTCCCCACATCAAATAAGGAAAAGGAGCCACTTTGGTACCGAGTACCGTAAAGCTCCTCCACCACTGCGTTAAGCCTTTGTTGAAGCTAGAAACCGAGTTAGTTGTCAAATATTGTTGCTTTCGTTTTTTGTTATGCAAGCCACAGCGGCTCTGTACGTGAGGATGGTTGCACACGTGCTTTCTCTGCCGAAAGCATATCCTCTCACCCAAATTCGTGTTAGCGCATCTTGCAAGCCCTAAAATGCTGCCGATTGAAATGGTGGCACGACCTTTCTGTTGCAATTTGCCTAGGGTTGGCTAGAACCGTATAGACACGCCGTATATGACCGTATGTATGGTGATTCCCCCGCTAAAAATATCGCATGTACACCGTATATACGTATAAATATATGGCTCTGGCCCACCCTACATATGCCTTAAACTAGCAGGACCAGAGAACGTGCTGCATGCCATGGGGACCCTATGTCCGCTGGTGCTGATGGTGGCGCAACCTTGTCTATGCTTTTAATCACTTACGCTGAACCCAAACAGATTTAGCGCACGTGCTGCATGCCCTAGGGCCTCTATTGGTGCTGATGGTGGCGCAACCTTTTTTTTGCTTTTAATTACTTACGCTGTACCCAAACAGGTCCAGCGCACGTGCTGCATGCCAGGGACTCTGCTGGTGCTGATGGTGGCGCAACCTTGTCTATGCTTTTAATCACACGCTGCACCCAAACAGGTCCAGAGCACGTGCTGCATGCCCTCGAGACTCTGCTGGTGTAAATGGTGGCGCGACCTTATTGTTGCTATTTAAAGATACGCTGTGCCCAAACAGGTCCAGAGCACGTGCTGCATGCCCTCGAGACTCTGCTGGTGGAGGTGGCGCGCATTCGACAGCACGGCATTAGCAGCAAGCAGATTGCCCCAGCACTGGCAGACCTGAAGGTATGGTAGTGTGTAAATAGGGTCGGTCAAAACCTTATATATACACCGTATACTTGGTGACCTCCCTGCCGAAAGTACCAGGCATAAACCGCTAATTAAATGTTCTGGCCAACCCTAGGTATAAACTATGAGGTGTCCATGACATCTGCCAGAAAGAAAGTCATTATTAAGGATGGAGCAGATCCCCATACTAAAGGCCCAGCACAGATGGATTACACAGTGCTGTGTATTCCCATTGTACTTGACCGTTAGTATGGGGCTTTGTTTGCTGCAATCACCGTGCTTACACAGTGAGCACATACACCCAATGTACCGATCTGGCCAATCCAATTAAACACTGTACAACCATTGTACTTGACCGTTAGTATGGGGATCTGTTTGCTGAAATCACCGTGCTTACACAGTGAGCACATACACCCAATGTACCGATCTGGCCAATCCAATTAATAAAGGGTTAGCCAGAACCGTACATACATATGTACATTGTTTTTTGTATGCAGGGTTAGCCAGAACCGTACATACATATGTATGGTGTTTTTTATATGTAGGGTTAGCCAGAACCGTACATACATATGTACATTGTCTTTTGTATGCAGGGCTAGCCAGAACCGTACATACATATGTAAGCTGTTTTCTATATGTAGGGTTGGCCAGAACTGTACATACATGTGTACATTGTTTTTATATGTAGAGTTGGCCAGAACCGTACATACATATGTAAGCTGTTTTCTATATGTCGGGTTGGCCAGAACCGTACATACATGTGTACATTGTTTTTATATGTAGAGTTGGCCAGAACCGTACATACATATGTAAGCTGTTTTCTATACGTAAGCGTTTTGAAAGCATAGCATGTATGTGAGTATGTGTGAGTGAGTGAGTATGTGAGTTTGTGCGTGAGTGTGTGTGCGTAAACCATCCATACCTCACCTTAACTCTTTAACCATGTCAAACTCATTCATGCTCATGTATGTTCATTTCATCAAATGCATTTCATCAAATGCATTTCATGCTTGTTCATGGATGTCCCCAACCCACAGTTGGCCCCTTCTGTTGCCATGTGCTCCCTATTGCTTCATCCTCAATCGTACGGCCTTACATTAAGTGTGCCTCTATTGCTTCATCCTTGATCGCACAGCCTTACATTAAAGTGTGCCTCTATTGCTTCATCCTCGATCGCACAGCCTTACATTAAAGTGTGCCCCTATTGCTTCATCCTCAATCGCACGGCCTTACATTAAAGTGTGCCTCTATTGCTTCATCCTTGATCGCACAGCCTTACATTAAAGTGTGCCTCTATTGCTTCATCCTCAATCGCACAGCCTTACATTGAAGTGTGCCTCTATTGCTTCATCCTCAACCGCACAGCCTTACATTAAAGTGTGCTCCCTATTGCTTCATCCTCAATTGCACAGCCCTACATTAAACATGTACGTAAGAGTTAAGCAGATCGCCTATCTCAAATTGATCTGAAGGCAGTTGCACAGTGTACGCACGCAAAATGAAAACAAAAAGGCTGAGATGAAACTGCCCTCACAAATACCGGCCAAATCAGGACCTGTGTCTGGCTCACTGTTTTGTTATCCTGGGCGGAAAATAGTGTACTTATAGGATTGGCCAGAACTGTATATATGTGCCGTATGTGACCGTACATCTGATGAAATCCCTGCCAAAAATACCGTATATACGTATATACGCTGGATGTAGGTATGTAGTCCTGGCCAACCCTATGCACCTATGCACATACCTGCACGCATGGCATTGGCGTGGAATGGTGGCTGGCAGCACGAAATCAAAACAAATATCTCCAAGCTGCCTGCCATTCCATTTCCATTCCCATCAATTCAACCTCGATCACATAGGCTCATGCAAAAAGCACGCACAAGGAGCAAGTTTGTTCTTTCTTTCTTGTGGACGTGTGGGATATGAGCACGTTGGGTTATTTCGTTTTGATTATCGTAGGCCTACATCAGAAGCATATTCAAGGAGCAGACGCATGCGAGATGACTGGACACCAACCCACTTCCCTTTCCAATCGAGGGTCATTGTAGGCTGACATCGAGAGATGACTGCACACCAACCCACCTCCCGTTCCAATTGACTAATCTTAGTCATTGTAGGCTGACATTAAGAGATGACTGCACACCATCCCTCTCCCGTTCCAATTAATTTATTTGGGTCATTGTAGGCAGACATTGAGAGATGACTGCACACCAAAACACTTCCCGTTCCAATCAATTAATTTGGGTCAATGTAGGCAGACATTGAGAGCACGTACAAGGAGCGAGACCAGTCCTTTTGCTGGGATGTGCGGGACGAATACATCCGCAACTTTTTGCATGGAGAGTTGGTGACAGGTGTGTGGGCATGTGTGTTTGTGCGCGCGCATGTGTGTGCGTGTGTGTGTGTGTGCATGTGTGTGTGCATTGTAAACTGCTTGTGTGTTTGTGTGTGTGTATATGTGTGTGTGTTGTTGGTAGAATGATAGCCCCCACAGCTTTATGTAGTAAGAGCTGGTTACAGACGTTTTGCATGTGTATATGTGTGTGTATGTGCATTGTAAGCTGCGTGTACACGTGGGAGTGTCACGTGTGTTTGTTGGGTTAACAAGAAATGATGTCACGTGTGTTTGTTGTTCCATCACATGCGGAAATAGCTCGACAAGCGCTTGCTGCAGGTTGTATAGTCCCGTTTGTTATACATCATATAGTTATGGCCAACCCTTGTGTGTTCCAAGAGAGTCAGATACACACACACACGTGTGTGTGTATGGGTGTTATCAAGCTTGCTCTGACATGGATCCATTGCTGATTTCCTATACTGCGCTGAAGACGGCTTCTGCCGCAATGGCCTCTTCATCGCCGATGCAGGTCTGAAGTAAGCAACCTTCAACACAGAAATCAGTGACTAAGAAGGCAGGAGTACGCAACCTTTAACACAACCTTCAACACCTTCAACACATAAATCAGTGACTATGAAGGCAGGAGTACGCAACCTTCAACACAGAAATCAGTGGCTAAGAGGCTCTGCTGATTTATCTTGTCCAAAGTTGATACCATCTAACGTTGATGCCCTCTTCATCGCCGATGCAGGTCTGAAGTACGCAACCTTCAACACAGAAATCAGTGATTGAGAGGCTCTGCTGCTTTGTCTTGTCCAAAGTTGATGCCCTCTAACGGTGATGCCCTCTTCATCGCCGATGCAGGTCTGAAGTACGCAACCTTCAACACAAAAGTCTGTTGATTTGTTTTTTCCAAAGTTGATACCATCTAACGTTGATGCCCTCTTCATCGCCGATGCAGGTCTGGAGTATTGAGACCAGAGACAAAAAATTTCACTGCTGATCTGTCCTTTTTGACTGTAATATTTCGAAAGAAGTCTCTGCTGCTCTGCCCTCTGCGATGAACGTTGGTGCTCTTTTTTGACGATGCAGGCCAAGAGTGTGAGACCTTGGACAAAGGATCCACTGCTGATATGTACTTTTTGACTGTGAAATTTCGAAAGAAGTCTCTGCTGCTTCGTCATTTTCAGCGTTGATGCTCATTAACATTGATGCAGGCCAAGAGTATGAGACCTTGGACAAAAGATTCCCTGCTAATCTGTACTTTTTGACTGTGATGTTTTGATAGAGGTCTCTGCTGCTCTGTCCTCTGCAATGAACGTTGATGCTGTTTATTGAAAACACAGGCCAAGAGCATGAGACCCGCCTGTCCAAGACCTTGCTCACAAAAATCGGGATCAACAAGGAGCGGGTGGAGGCTCAAGCACAGGCATTTAAGACTACCGAATCATGCGTGGTCAAGGTGTGTGCTTGTTTGTGGGCGTGTGTATCACTGTCGGGTGTGTTTTTCCTATGCACACGTATACAGTATGCCAGAAATATGTTGAGGCTCAAGTTCAGGCATTTAGGAATACCGAATCATGCGTGGTCAAGGTGTGTGCTTGTATGTGCGTGCATATCACTGTTGGGCGTTTGTTTTCTATGCACACCTATGCGTACAGATGGAGGCTCACGCACACTTAATGTAGGTCAAGCGTTTCTAGGGCTGGCCAAACCTTTTATACGCATGCCCATGGTCTGTATACACTTTTTTGGAAGGGTTTTTGGAAGGGGAACCTTTACCGTTTTACGATTGTTAAGCGACGGTGTTGGCCAAGTGCTGAGTATATTACAAATCCGTCTGGTCCCAAGCAATCCTGCTTCAGATTGTCATTTTTGTTGCCTGAAAACACATCCTCGTCGGACCACTTCGTACGGCACACTGTCCCAATGTTTTGAAGGCGGGCCTCAACTGCACCGCTGATCAATTCACTCTTCCTGATCTGTGTGTGTATGTGTGTGTGTTGGGATAGGTGGTCAGGCACCTGCCCTACGTCTTGGAGGCGGACTTAAATTGAAATTTAATGTGCCATTCAACTCACGCTTCCTAATTTGTGCATTCAGGTGGTCGGGCACCGGCCCAGCGCCTCGAAGGCGGACCTAGGTTGGCTTACATTCTTGCTGGTCAACTCGTGCTTCCTGATCTGCCTGTGTGTTTAGGTGGTCAGACGGGCCTAGCGCCTCGAAGGCGGACTCAGAGTGACTTACATTCTTGCTGGTCAACTTACGCTTCCTGATCTGCCTGTGTGTTTAGGTGGTCAGACACCGGCCCAGCGCCTCGAAGGCGGACATAGGTTGACTTTAATATTGCCGGTCAACTTACGCTTCCTGATCTGTCTGTGCGTTTAGGTGGTCGGGCACCGGCCCAACATTTCTGAGGCGGACCTAGGTTGACTTTTATATTGCCGGTCATCTTACGCTTCCTGATCTGTCCGTGCGTTTAGGTGGTCGGGCATCGGCCCAACATTTCTGAGGCAGACCTAGATTGACTTTCATTCTTGCTGGTCAACTTACGCTTCCTGATCTGTCTGTGTGTTTAGGTGGTCGGGCACCGGCCCAGCGCCTCAAAGGCGGACCTAGGTTGACTTGCGTTCTTGCTGGTCAACTCACGCTTCCTGATCTGTCTGTGTGTTTAGGCGGTCGGGCACCGGCCCAGCGCCTCGAAGGCGGACCTAGAGTGACTTTAATATTGCCGGTCAACTTACGCTTCCTGATCTGTTTGTGTGTTTAGGTGGTCGGGCACCGGCCCAGCGCCTCAAAGGCGGACCTAGAGTGACTTGCGTTCTTGCTGGTCAACTCACGCTTCCTGATCTGTCTGTGCGTTTAGGTGGTCGGGCACCGGCCCAACATTTCTGAGGCGGACCTAGATTGACTTTCATTCTTGCTGGTCAACTCACGCTTCCTGATCTGTCTGTGCGTTTAGGTGGTCGGGCACCGGCCCAACATTTCTGAGGCGGACCTAGAGTGACTTTCATTCTTGCCGGTCAACTCACGCTTCCTGATCTGTCTGTGCGTTTAGGTGGTCGGGCACCGGCCCAACATTTCTGAGGCGGACCTAGAGTGACTTTCATTGTTGCCGGTCAACTCACGCTTCCTGATCTGTCTGCGTTTAGGTGGTCGGGCACCGGCCCAACATTTCTGAGGCGGACCTAGAGTGACTTTCATTGTTGCTGGTCAACTCTTGCTTCCTGATCTGTCTGTGTGTTTAGGTGGTCGGGCACCGGCCCAACATTTCTGAGGCGGACCTACTTGCGGTGGTGCAACGAGTAGAAGAGATGGAGGCGTCGGTGCGTGTTCCCTTTTTGTCCGATTATTGTATGAGATTTATCGTCGAGCAAATGCCGTGTGGTGCAACGAGTAAAAGAGATGGAGGCGTCGGTGCGTTCCTTTTTTGTCCGATTATTGTATAAAATTCATCCTCAAGCATGCTGTGTGGTGCAACGAGTAGAAGAGATGGAGGCGTCGGTGCATTCCCTTTTTGTCCAATTATTGTATAAGATTATCCTCAAGCAAATGCTGTGGTGCAATGAGTGGAAGAGATGGAGGCGTCGGTGCGTTCCTT
>Ga0307942_1000256_pt1:2500-7500 | contig 34235 bp, 40 predicted proteins | sample OrgLakmetagen175_FD_201846 | JGI IMG/M metagenome (GOLD analysis project Ga0307942, IMG submission 201846) | Saline water microbial communities from Organic Lake, Antarctica - #175 | ecosystem: Environmental > Aquatic > Non-marine Saline and Alkaline > Saline | place: Antarctica... | reverse complement strand
CGATTTGGGTGAGGGTCATTCACCCTCTAATCAGTCGTTGTGCACTCACTCCCTCCGACAGCTGCAAAAAGACAATCACACACACAAGCCGCCGTACCCCATGTGCCCAATTTGCAGGCAAAATCGTGCAGCTGGATATGAGTGAGGGTGCATACTCTCGCTCCTTCAAAGGCGTGCAATCCCCCGCAGACCTCGAGATCGCACTGCAGCTTGTGCACCTGCTCTTCACCACACAGTAAGGATAGTATCGGGAATGTGTGCGTGTCGGGAATGTGTCGGGAATGTGTGTGTGTGTATGTGTGTGTGTGCCTGTGTGTGTTTCCGTCCCTAATCGTGCACCTGCTCTTTACCACACAGTAAGGATAGTATGTCGGGATTGTGTGCCAGTGTGTGTGCGTGTGTGTGTGTGTGTGCCAGTGTGTGTGTGCCAGTGTGTGTGTATGTGTGTGTGTGTGCCTGTGTCGTGCCTGTGTCGTGCACCTGCTCTTTACCACACAGTAAGGATAGTATGTCGGGAATGTGTGCCAGTGTGTGTGCGTGTGTGTGTGTGCCAGTGTGTGTGTATGTGTTTGCGCCTGTGTGTGTGTGCCTGTGTGTGTTTCAGTCCCTAATCGTGCACCTGCTCTTTACCACACAGTAAGGATAGTATGTCGGGAATATGTGCCAGTGTGTGTGCGTGTGTGTGTGTGTGTGCCAGTGTGTGTGTATGTGTGTGTGCGCCTGTGTGTGTGCCTGTGTGTGTTTCCGTCCCTGATCGTGCACCTGCTCTTCACCACACAGTAAGGATAGTATGTTGGGAATGTGTGCCAGTGTGTGTGTGTGTGTGCCAGTGTGTGTGTATGTGTGTGTGTGCCTGTGTGTGTTTCCGTCCCTAATCGTGCACCTGTTCTTCACCACACAGTAAGGATAGTATGTCGGGAATGTGTGCCAGTGTGTGTGTGTTTGTGTGTGTGTGAGAGTGTGTGTGTGTGCGCCTGTGTGTGTGTGTTTGTGTGTGTGCCTGTGTGTGTTTCCGTCCCTGATCGTGCACCTGCTCTTCACCACACAGTAAGGATAGTATGTCGGGAATGTGTGCCAGTGTGTGCGTGTGTGTGTGTGTGTGTGTGTGTGAGTGTGTGTGTGTGCGTGTGTGTGTGTGTGCCAGTGTGTGTGTGTGTGTGTGTGTGTGTGTGCGTCTGTGTGTGTGTGTTTGTGTGTGCGTCTGTGTGTGTTTCCGTCCCTGATCGTGCACCTGCTCTTCACCACACAGTTTGTAGAGCATGTGAGGGGTGTGTGATTGTATGTGTGACTGTGTATGTGTGTGCACATGCTTGTGTGTGTGCGTGTGCATGTGCCTGTGCGTGTGTTGGGGGGGTGGTAGGGTGGGTGGGTGGGGGTGGATATGTATGGGTAGATAGGTGGGTGCGTGCGTGCGTGTGTGTGTATGTATGTATATGTGTGGGTATTTAAAGTCCTTACTTTTTAAACACTCGCTTGCACCAATGCTATAATTTTGGTAGCACAGACCATGTGGGTTGCAGTGATGTTTGCTATTCCGCGTGACAGGGTCAAGCCACACCTCACAAAACAAAGTCAAGTCATACTGCACGTAATAGGGTCAAGTCATACTTCACAAAACAAAGTCAAGTCATACTTCACGTAACAGGGTCAAGTTATACCTCACAAAACAGAGTCATGCCATACCTCACATTACAAAGTAAAGTCATACTTCACGTAACTGGGTCAAGTCATGATTGTTGTATAGCTCAATTGTAGGGTTGGCCAGAACCGTATATCTGCACCGTATATGAGCGTATATTTGGTGATTTCCCTGCCAAAAGCACCGCATATACACCGTATATATATGGTTCTGGCCAGCCCTACTCATTTGTATCCACCTAGTATTTTGGGTGGGCTTTATCAATGCATTGGACAGGCATCGCTCCATTCGAGCGCGACAGGCATGTGTGTGCGTGCATGTGAGTGTGTGTGTGTGCGTGTACGTGTGCGTGCGTGCGTAACACACACACACACACACACACACACACACACACACACACACACACACACACACACACACAGGACCTTGCAGAGGTTGAAACCTTGGTGCCATGTGTGTCGCAACGATGTTGTGTGAAAATGCACAAACGCACAAACACACACAAACACACACAAACACACACACAAACACTCACAAACATTCCGTGCACTTTGCAGTATTTATAAACTTGGTGCCATGTGTCTCACGACAATGTTGTTAGATATGCTCACAAACACTCACAAACATTCCGTGCACTTTGCAGTATTTATAAACTTGGTGCCATGTGTCTCACGACGATTTTGTTAGATATGCTCACAAACACTCACAAACATTCCGTGCACTTTGCAGTGCTTATAAATTTGGTGCCATGTGTCTCACGACGATGTTGTGATGCTGTAAATGTTTGTGTGTGAATGTGTCTGCGTGCTGCAGAGTCAAGGTTGATGAGGCGGAGCTCAAGGTCGTGATGCGGCTACTGAAGCAGGTGTGTGTGTGTGTGTGTGTGTGTGTGTGTGTGTGTGTGTGCGTGTGTGTGTGTGTGTGTGTGTGTGTGTGCGCGCGTGCGTGCTTGTGTGCTTGCGTGTGTTCATGCACGCATGTGCGTGTGTGTGCGCGCATGTGTGCGTGTGAGTGTGTGTGTTTGTGTGTGTGTGTGTGTGCTTGCGTGTGTTTGTGTGTGTGCGTGCGTGCTTGTGTGCATGTGTGCATGTGTGTGCTTGCGTGTGCGTGCATCTGTGTGTGTGTGCGTGCGTGCGCACGTGTGTGTGCATGTGTGTGCATGTGTGCGCGTGTGTGCATGTGTGCGCGTGTGTGTGCATGTGTGCGTGTATGTGTGTGTGTGTGTGTGTGCGTACGTGCGCGTGTGTGTGCATGTGTGTGTGCGCGCGTGTGTGCATGCGTATGCGTGCGTGCGTGCGTGCGTACTTGTGTGTTTGTAATTGTGTGCTTGTGCGTATTGTACTCTCATCCTACCCTATACCTGATACCAAAGTGCTTTCTGTGCCACGCAGTTGGGGTGTGAGCATGATCACTGTTTTGAAAGATTTTTTTCCAAAAATGACGCACAGCAGGTTGCTAAGGCAAGCAATAGCAGGATGCTTAGGCAAGCAATAGCAGAATACTAAAAGGCAAGCAATAGCAGGATGCTAAGGCGAGCAATAGCAGGATGCTAAGGCAAGCAATGGCAGGACACTAAGGCGAGCAGTAGCAGGATGCTAAGGCAAACAACGCATATCAGGCATTGCACATAAGGACAAAGAAATGGTTACCTGCTTTGCCCAAACTGTGCCCAAACATGCCCAAACGGTGCCCAAACATGCCCAAACGGTGCCAAACGGTGCCCACACATGACCAAACGGTGCCAAACGGTGCCAACCGGTGCCCAAACGGTGCCAAACAGTGCCAAACGGTGCCAAACGGTGCCCAAACGGTGCCAAACGGTGCCCAAACGGTGCCAAACAGTGCCCAAACGGTGCCAAACGGTGCCCAAATGGTGCCAAACGGTGCCAAACGGTGCCAAACGGTGCCCAAACGGTGCCAAACGGTGCCCAAACGGTGCCCAAACGGTGCCAAACTGTGCCAAACGGTGCCCAAACGGTGCCAAACGGTGCCAAACCGTGCCAAACAGTGCCCAAACGGTGCCCAAACGGTGCCCAAACGGTGCCAAACCGTGCCAAACAGTGCCCAAACGGTGCCAAACGGTGCCCAAACATGCCCAAACGGTGCCAAACAGTGCCCACACATTACCTACTCCTACTGCCGTCAATGCACGTGCTTTTTGTTTGCTGTGATCTCACAGAGTGTGGACGCTCAGCAACGGAACCCACTGCACCATTACCACACGCACGTCCGGACTCTGAACTATGGGTGCGTCTAACTCTTTGTGTTGGCAGCCTCCACAAGCTTTACCTCCTCTCTTCCACCTAGCTTTGAGTTAACAAGCTAGATGGAGCTTTAGAGAAACCTTGCTTGTTGTTTACTTCCTCTCAGCGATTTTTATATTGCCCAGTGGTGTGGCGAATTGAATTGCTAATGGCGTGAATCCATAGTTTTAAGTCTGCCTGGCGGTTGTACAATTTCAATACAACAGATGGATGGAGCATCTTTGTGAAGTCAACTCACATCAGACTTGCCTCAATATTTTCTCGACCTACTTGATACAGACAATGTTACTTCTCCAAACCCTTTGATTTCTGCAACGCCATCAAACATCAGTCTTGCCTCGATACTTCTTTGACCTACTTGATACAGACACTGCTACTTCTCCAGACCTTTAAATTTCCGCAACGTCATTAAACATCAGTCTTGCCTCGATACTTCCTTGACCTACTTGATACAGACAATGTTACTTCTCCAAACCCTTTAATTTCCGCAACGCCATTAAACATCAGTCTTGCCTCGATACTTCCTCAACCTACTTGATACAGACAATTCTAACTTCTCCAAACCCTTGAATTTCCGCAACGCCATTACTTTTGTGCGCTTCTGCCCACCAAAACACTCTTTCTGTCTGGCATGCTGCAGGGGCTGCTACTACTTTAAACCCATCACGCAAGAGGTACGCTGCAAAGGGGGAAAAAAGGGGAAATGTGACATTGCTAGGGTTGGCCCAAACGTATATCTGCGCCGTATATGACCGTATGTATGCTGATTTCCCTGCCAAAAATAACGTACCGTTCGTTCACGATCAGTTCGTGACCACAGTTTCAAATATTTAATTAAATTTTCGATTTCAGTTCGTGAGGGAGTCTGGGGATTTATTTTTGAGTTCGAGGGCATTTCGGGAGGGCCCTGTCGAAATTAGTTTTTGAGTGCGAGAGCCCCCCGGTGAATGCTGCCTGTGCACTGCTACTGCTGTTAGTTATGTCTGAAGCTGTGGCTGAGGTTTCAAGAACCCGGCCAGGGGGTTCACACTGGCGCGCTTGAAGCTCATTTCGATTTTCACCCTCAAAACCACTCTAAATAATTAAATTTATCACTT
>Ga0307942_1000255_pt1 | contig 34250 bp, 31 predicted proteins | sample OrgLakmetagen175_FD_201846 | JGI IMG/M metagenome (GOLD analysis project Ga0307942, IMG submission 201846) | Saline water microbial communities from Organic Lake, Antarctica - #175 | ecosystem: Environmental > Aquatic > Non-marine Saline and Alkaline > Saline | place: Antarctica: Organic Lake... | reverse complement strand
ATTTATACGGTGTATACACGTATATATATACGGTTCTGGCCAACCCTACTCATATTTGCAACACTTGCGTGCACGTAACCCAGTGCGGAATAAACTGGTTGCCTCTTCTGTGAGCTGCTGTGGGGTTCCAGGACATCAGCATTCTTAAAGCGTACAGCATTCTTGAAGCAGGATAGCCTTACACACACATAACCCCACACCTGCAAGCAGACCACATTCGCCTTCAGGTGGGAGGTGAAGAAGCCTTTCATATTTTTGTGTGCTAATCCTATGTTCGGCACAGTGGGAGCGAGCCCGTTGATGTTCCTGCGGGTGGTGAGGTGTGCGGAGTCACGTTCGGTTACGTGTTCATACATGTGCACATATGCGTGTGTGTGCTTACGTGTGCATGTATGTGCATAAGCGTGCATATATGTGATTGCAGTCATAAATGTATGCATGTTATACACGTGTACATGTGCACTCGTATGTGCACACGCTTGCGTGTGCGCATATGTACAGATATGTGCATATGCCTGCCTTTATGTACATTGCATATATGTACACAAGCGTGTATGCTATGCGTGCGTGCAAATATATGCACGTGCGTGTACGTGCATGTGCATATGTATGTGTGTGCAAGCCAAATCGTTATTGCATGTTTGATTCTTGTGCTCTCTGCTACTGTGCAGAACTTGCCATGTTAAGAGTCTGAAAGTGTCTGACATTACAAGTTTTGAATACTTAAAAATTATTACGTTTGTAGGGTACCTGATTTAATTTACCGATTAGGCATGGATCCTGGTCAGCACCTTACGTGTGCAGGTTGGTCACGTACACACATACACACACACACATGCATACACACACGCACATGCACACACGCACGCACGCACTTCATACACGCACACACACGCACGCACACGCACGCACGCACACACACACACACACAGGCACACACATGCACATGCACACACGCACGCACACGCACGCACGCACACACACACACACAGGCACACACATGCACATGCACACACGCACGCACGCACGCACGCACACACACAGGCACACACACGCACGTCATACACCCACATTAATAATTGCACTCGTAAACTTACAACACACTCATGCGCGTCAAGCAGGCTTCTTGCATACGCACGTTCACGCTCGCATGCACATGCATTCACAAGCACATGCCTGCTCGTGCCGGCATGTATGCTCACATGCACATCCCACACAAGGTCATACTCAAGACGAAATATCTTCTTCCTCCTGCGCAGTTTGTTTAAGTGTCTTCAACAGCACACTGAAGAGGTGAGGAATCCCCTGGTGTTGTGTTTAATTCTTGCAATGATGAGTTAGGTATTATATGGTCTCAAGAAGAAGAACAGACCACACGCACCCTCACCCTCACCCTTACGCACGCACACAACACACGACACACACACACACGCACACACACATACACGCACGCATGCACGCACGCACGCGCGCACACACAACACACGCACACACACTCTCTCACATACAAACACAATTATGTTCTTCAGGCCAATAGACGTTGGGTGTCATTCATTCTGCGAAAGATGCATACAGGCTTCACCCGCGTCCTTCTCTACCTGTCCAGGTGTGAACTTTCTACGTCAGCACATCTGCTAAAACGTGTTGAAATTTTCGGAACGCCTTTGAGGCGTTTCTCTCTCAAACCCCATTATAATTGCAAAGGCCCTTCCTGCAACTACAGAATGCCGTGCAGTAACTGGCAACTTCCACACCAACTACTCCTTGTTGAGATGCATTCAAGCCATGGAGGTAAGAGTTCCAGCTTCATCATGTTTGGTCTGTGCAATTTACGTTTCCGCTGAGTTTGTCGAACTGTAAATTGCCAGCTATTGTGTACACGTGCACAAGGATGCATAATTGCAGCACTCTTTCAACTAATTAAAGGGTGTCTTGGGTTAAGGTCATTATAAGCCACTGCTCTCTGATCTCTGATACAACAAATCTGTCTGAAATCAAATTTCACAGTTAGGAAAGCTCAATGCAACTCTTTGCCTGCACACAGTACTCGTGCCGTCTTTAAAACCTACAATTTTTTCTTTGACATTACCTTAAGGAATCAGGGAGCTTGCCCCCTCCTCCACCGCTGCAACAACAAGGTGTGTCTGTGTGTGTGCGCGTGTGTGTATGTGTGTGCGTGTGTGTGTGTGTGCGCGCATGTGTGTGTATGTGTGTATATGTGTGTGTGTTTGTGTGTTTATGTAAATGTTTGTAAGCGTGTGCTGCGACCTTACAGCTGGTGCAATATAACTTTTGTCCATTCCTCGGTGTGGCAAGCATGTCGTTGAGTAAAAGCTGAAGATCAGAGGTTGGCGCCGATGTTGAGCAGCCGTCGTACAAGGTGCACACGTGCACACCTCTTTTCTCCGCCTGCAAAAGCTCACAAGCATCGTTCCCTGTTCAAGTACATCATTCCCTGCTCAAGTACACCATTTCTTTTTTCAAGTACGTGATTCTTTGTTCAAGTACATCATTCCCTGTTCAAGTACATCATTCCCTGGTCGATTACATCATTCCCTATTTCAAATACAGCATTCCCTACTCAAATACAGCATTTCCTATTTCAAGTACATCATTCCCTGTTCAATTACATCATTCCCTGTCCAAGCACATCCTGCACCGTACTACCTCTCCGTTATTACACCGCACTCTGTGCTGGACAGCACTAACAGATCGGTTGCACCCACTCTCCCACCCACCCCACTGCCAACAATCCCTGTTTCTTTCATGCCTGCCAGTCTTTACGAATGTGCGTACTTTTTGCCGTGGTTTGTGTCTTCCTCATTGTCTCTATTCCAGCCTGTGCATGCATTGCCGACCCCCGCAGGGCGTAGGACTCAACAAAGTCGAGGCAACTCCAGGTCGTCTCCACCATCTCAGACTGCCTGCCAGCCCATCACGATTCTGGAGCAACTACAAAAAGTACGTGCTGATGTTGCCTCACAAAAGGGGCATCGCTCAGCATCTGAAGAACACAAAACCTGCGCTTTTCGTTTTGCTCCAATACACATGTGTGTAGGGCAGGACGCATTCCTGCCCAAATATACCCTCTTTGCTCCAATACACATGTGTATAGGGTAGGACCTTTTCCTGGTATATACACATGTGTATAGGGTAGGACCTTTTCCTGGTATATATACATGTGTATAGGGTAGGACGCATTCCTGCCCGAATATACCCTCTTTGCTCTCAGACTGTTTTTAGCTTGCACGTTGCGCTCATTTGCTTTGGCGGTGGCAAGCAGTCACTGTCGTCAAACTTGCTGCAGCTGGCCTATAGTGCTGCCCAGCGTCACAAGTAGGGTTGGCCAGAACCTTATATATACGGTGTATATACGTTATTGTTTGCAGGGATTTCATCAACTATACGGTTATATACAGTATATATATATATATATATACGGTTCTGGCCACCCTAGTCGTGAGCATCCCTACTTGTTCAAATTAAGATGCTTTATTTGCAGTTTTAGATTTTGTGTCAGCTTACAAATACCTGGCCCTTTTCATCAGTCAAGCTGTTTGCTCTCAGCTCGCAGTCAGTCACAAAGTGCTACTTTTCAGCGACAGGGTTGTGTTCTTGGAAATTGCTTGCGTACACATCATAATCCCCTGTGCGTGCCTAGCAATACTTTGGTGCTGCCTCGGCGACGGGGATGATGCAGCACAACTCCACAACTCCACATTTTGTTTGCTGGAAAAAGCTGCTGTGAATCACAAAAACTGCCACCGAAATCACTAGTCAAAGTAGGGCTTTTTTGGCGACATGCCGGCCGAAATATGTGTTCTGCATTTTAGTGCGGCTTAATGTGTAGCCCTTATTAACTTGTTCCCCCATCTGTCCTAAGCTCCTTAAAACACTTTAACATGAATGCTTATGTTGTCATACATACATTAAGTTTCATGCCTTTTTTGTTCCATTCGCAGGCATGGCGTTGGATTGTCCTTTTTCTGGGCGTAGTCTACCTCCTGTCACCATGGGACATCATCCCAGGTTTGTGTATCTGCGTGTTTGTGTTTGTGCATGTTCGTGTATGTGCGTGTTTGTGCGTGTTTGTGCGTGTGCATGTTCGTGTATGTGCGTGTTTGTGCGTGTTTGTGCGTGTGCGTGTTTGTGCGGTTGCATGTGCGTGTGCGTGTGCGTGTGCGTGTGCGTGTGCGTGTGCATGTGCATGTGCATGTGTGTGTGTTTATGTCGACAGTTTGTGCACCCACTACTTACCGTTGCAACTGGCAGACTTTTATCTGCGTAAATTATTAAAAATACTATACTTCAGATTTGCAGCTACGCTGCAAGCTGAACACAACCAATCCGCAATTTGGTTAACCTGACACTTTACATTCTTCCGTCCAAACCTGCAGATGTTATCCCGCTCATTGGGTGGGTGGACGACTTTTTTGTGTTTCTGGCATTTGTTCTGCCCATCATAATGCAGCAGATTCGGCAGTGAATCGCTATAGTCGCCATTATTGTGTATGTTTTGTTTCTTCAACGCTGGGTGCGACTCGTGCCAGCGCTTTCGTTACATAGTTAAACAAGTGTCGTCATTTATGTGTACATATCTGTAGGCCTGGTACAACACGTGCAAGTCCTCCTGTTGCTCAATTATCTTAGATGTTTGTGGCAATCTGCTCGGCAGTGTATATGTTCTCTTCTTTTGTGCTTTTGAAAGCAGAAGCTCTCTGTACCAAATAAATTTGTACGTGTTACTGTTGTGCATTTTCTGCGTTAAGCTAGATAAGATGTTTTGTATGTATCATTATTCATTTCCTTCTTTCATGTAACTCGATTTCATGCAACTCAATTCTTATATATTACTATTCATGCGCATAAATCTTGCTTCTCCTGGCTCCTTGTTTTCTGGTTGTGTGCGCCCCTTCATTGACATTCGTCGCTGCTGATGTAAATTTTATGTCTGCTGGTTTCAGACTTATGCAATACAGCGAATGAATAACCAGGATGGGATAAACCAGGATGAAGTTTCGGAGCTGTAAAAAAAATGTCAACAGAATGCTGTCGAAACGAGCTCCATTGGGCTTTTAATGATGTTTATTTTTTGGCGATAGAAAAATCCGTCGACCATTATGCTAGCACGCACTCTGCTTCCACAACAAAAATCCCTCCCGTGCAATCAGAGGAGTTCAAGAAGAGGAACCGCAAGGATTTTGGCAGCAAGAGCTTCAAAAAGCCGCGAGGCAGATTGTAGTAGGCCATCACTGAAAGGCTACTGGAAGGAGGATGATGGCCTGAGTTCCTACGTAGCCACACTGCAGCCTGAGTTGCAGCAAATGCTGGAGTTCCACGAGGAGGTAGGTGCGGTCAGAGGTCGATATCCTGTCCCAGTGTACAGTTTGCAAGACTCTCTTTTTTGCTCGTGCTGCTCATCTTGTCACCCCATCTGTGGTGTTTGCACACCTCACAGTAAGTTCCTTAGCTATATTGCTCATGGTTGTTTTATATCTGGGAACAACCCTGTACCTTGAAGTCTGTTGCAGCTCAGGGGAAGATTTCTTCTGGCTACGTGAAAGCTGATCTGATAACTCCCTCTGCTGCTCCTTCAACGCGTGTTTTGCTCTGTTTTCCTCACAAAGCTCTTGCAAGGCTTTCAAGCTGTAGCGTGTGACACTGGCGGTCCTCTCCAGCCTGTTGCGACAGAGTATGCGCCATCTGACGGCAAGCTCGTCACAAAGAGTTTAGACGGAAATTCAACGTATGCATTCTAATGCCTTTGTTTCGCTTGCTTTATATGGAGACTGCGTGCCTACTACGAGTTGCCAGTGATTTCTAATCACTTTTTTTCGCAGGTATGTTCTCTACACACTTGCCGGTGGAGCTATCGAGTAAGTGAGCAAGTGCTCCGTTGGTTGGCGTGCTGAGTCTTTAACTTTATTGTGGTGATTTCACATACCAGCACAAGTTATCCACATTTAAATTGTGTGCTCGTACTTAAATGGATCAAGCACATTCTTGACACTGAACTCATTTCTTCTTCTCGCTTGCCGCATTTTTCCTTGCGTGGCGATTCAGTACTGCTTATTATTTTGCATGTAGAGCAGAGATGGAATTTGAGAAGCAATGGGATCAGATGAAGGGATCCTGTGCTTATAGTGATATACAGTCGACCTTAATAAGGATGGTGGCCGTTTACACTTATTACAAGCAAGGTGGAGAAGTTTTACGTTACCCGGTACATAAGTGGCTCCTTTTCCTTAATCAATGTAGGAAGCGGTTTTTACTGCCTGCGTAGCTTTTTCTTTAAATCTTTTTTTCAAGGTGGCCATACGAGGCAAACCGTCAAATCTTAGACACTAATGTTGACCCCAACAATGCAGGCACCTGACTGCAGCGACTGGTGTGGTGCCCCAGATCGGTCTCGTCTATGCTAAGATATCTTGCCAGGCAAACCTTGAATATGGGTAAGTGGTCTTATAACGCTGGGTGCGTCCTGTTGATATTGCTGTAGGTGTAACTGTATAACAAGTACCCACACTACTCAACAATTTGATTGCAGCACACCATTCTTTGACATTGAACTGACGGGTCTCAAGGACAGGGGCGTGCTCGTCTGCTGTCTGCCCACTCCACGGCTGTCGTGGATGCTACATCCTGGTAAGCTTTTCATCAAGGTTTGTGTGTGACGTAGGAAGCCTAACAGCAGTCAATGGAAGTTTAACTGCTACATCCTGGTAAGCTTTCCATCATGGTTTGTGTGTGACGTAGGAAGCTTAACGGCAGTTAATGGAAGTTAAACTGCTGGCTGTGTAGGGAATGTATACGTAAGCCCCCTTTGGGCCTGGATTAAGAGAAGTTTGACTGGTAGCTGTTTGAAAGAGACCAAGCTGGCTGCTTGTAGTGCAAAAAGAGAGGACAGTCGATATCATTTGCAGGAAGGGCAGGAGTGAAAAAGAAGGGGGAAATTATGCAGGCAATGAAAACCACTCCCCGCAGGAAATGATGACAGGCATACTTTGCAATACCTATATGTGAAAACTTGCAATCATTTTGGCCTGTGATGATCCCTTCACAAGTGCAATCTACCTTGACTTGGATCAGAGTCCATCCTGTACCTAAGAGGCACCAAATCGACAAGCAAAGAATTGGTAATAGGGTATTCTGTGTCCCCCCTCCTTTCTCACAACAAGCTTACAACAACATCGTTTTATTGCAGACTATCTTGCCAAATATTGGCGCAAGCCTGTGACCATCGAGCCTCTGTCAAATAGCTCTGGAGGGAGCAGCCTGACGCTCACCTTCGAGGAGCTAGAGCGACTTGTGTGGGCACGGATGCCTCCTGCGACAGGTGTGTGTGATAGTTTTTTAAGTGGGTTTCAACAGTGTGATTGGTTACTGGGCGGTGTGGTTGCCTTTGTGGATCTACAGCATTGCGTGTGTGGGTGCGGATGCCTCCTGCTACAGGCAAGTGTGGGAACTTTCTGGGTGGGTGAGATTGCCTCCGGGTGATTGGCCGCTGCATGATTGGCCACTGAGCAAGGCAGGGATGATCAGCTTTGAGGATCTAGAGCATCGCGTGTGTGGGCACATATGCCTCCTGCAACATGTGTGCTATTGTTCTTCAGAAGTGTCACCAAGAATGGAATGTTTGCTTCTTCTGTGTTCCTGTGTCATTAGAAGGCGTTTTTGGAACTTTAAGAGATGGATGCCCCTGGAATAACCTTTTGAGGTCATCTGTTTCAGCCTGCTTTCCACTTTGGTGGCTAAGCTTGCTTTTGGGGTTGCATTCATTTTTGAGGCCTGTCCACTTTTGAGGCTGAGTCCACTAGGTTACATAGTTTGCTCGAGCCCTGTCCTGACACCTGGTTGCTTGCTACTCATGAGAGGCCCAGATCGCGTGCAATTGCACCTTGGTGCTCGGTGCACCTGCATTGAACCTTGAGCACCCTTTTCAAGCCTTGTGTTGACATCAGGCTTGTGCAAGTACGGTCAGACGGTACGGTACGATTAGGACGGTACAGACCGTCTTTTCTTAAAATACGGCATCTTAGCGTATTTTGGTGACCGTAGTTCGATCCTGTTTGACCCTGTTTGACCCTGTTTGACCCTGTGTTGACATGTTTACAATGGTGAGAAATAAATGGAAATGCATGGCTCCTATATAGTATCAGCAGGGCGGACCAGAACTGTGTACGCACAGCGTATGTATGGTAATTTACCTGCTAAACATACCGTGCGTACAACGTAATTACGTGCATATGTACCTTTGTATGCTCGCAAGGCACGCGGTACTCATACTGAGAAAAATATACCTATGTGCATATGTATATATGTATGGTTCTGGTCAACTTGGAGCACCTGTGTTGAACTTAAGGGCGTGTTATTTACAGAGAGCGAATAAAGGAAACCAACAGGTAAAGTAACCTGAAAAGCAACCATAAAGTAAGCCAGCTAGCCTGCCCCCTAACAACCAGCATACCTTACACGCAAGGCATAGGGTCCTCGTACATAGAAAGATACAATCTACATCTTTGACCGAAGGCTCGCACTGTAACAACACAAGTACTCTCCATATGTCCAGACCGGTACCTCAGACATAGACGTCTAATTTACACACGCACTCTTCCTTTCTTCCTTCACACAGGCTTTTCTGCCCCTCCGACACCCCCTCCAGATTCTCCCACACCCCTGTACAGCGCATTCCACAGTGCGAGTCTTTACACACGTCTGGCTGCCGCCCCTGGTCTCCTCTTTTCCTTTGATCCCAGAAACAGGCCTGCATTTGAAGCCGCACGGGCAGATGTCAACGCAGTATGTGCTTAGCTATTGCTTCATCTGAGTTGTTTAAGATAAAGGAAGTTGATCCGAGGTGCTCCTTTGGGTGTGTGAAGTCATGTACATGTGTGTGTGTTTGTGTGTGAGTGTGAGTGTGAGTGTGAGTGTGTGTGTGTGAGTGTGTGTGTGTGTCTGTGTGTGTGTGTGTGTGTGTGTGTGTGTGTGTGTGTGTGTGTGTGTGTGTGTGTGTGTGAGTGTGTGTGTGTGTGTGTGTGTGTGTGTGTGTGTGTGTGAGTGTGTGTTTTGGCATTGCAAACACAACCCATATGCACACACATGCGCACACACCACCGCCTGTACAGGCACTGTCTTTTTACAAGCAGTGGATCATTGTGGACAGAGCTTCTGGGCAGCCCTTGCAAGGGGAAGAGTTGGTCGAGTGCCGCAAAATGACAGCTGCTGCCGCACGTTTCCTGCAGTTTGATCCTGACGGTGGGAACTGGCAATATAATACAGAAAGCGGTGAAAGTTCCTTGCTGTAGTAGTGCGAGGAACTATGTCACGCTATGTGCCAAAACACAATTAGAGGGTGCCTGTCATTGACGTTGTGCCTTTGCACACAGAAGCTTGGTCTCAAGCAAGCCCAAAATCTGATCGATTTCGGGATACACAACAAAGATCTGACTTTTGTTACACACAACACTTCCTTGCACATGCAGTGGGACGCACTGAAAGGTTACTGGGCAAGGAGGCTGTCGTCAAGATGCTCCGAACAGTCTCGGGAGAAGCCTCGGTCAATGCACCACTATGGTGGATGCAATAATAGAGCCCTTACACCTGTCAGTATTTCCATTTGCCTCCATCAGTTCAGAGGTCTGTGCAACAGCCTTTTCCATATGCAGATCAATTTGACTAAGTGAGTAAAATTTATACAAACGATGTCAACGGGTCTACAACCCTCGCCCTACTTGGAGGTAAAGAACTTGAACAGGTCAAGACAAGAACTGCCAGGCCCGGAAACATCAAGAAATCATGAGTAAAAATGCTTGCATTACCTGTTTCGGAAAATTTGGAACCTGGAATGTCCTAAACTGGATTTTGACCTGACACCGCTGTGCCGCTGTTTATACTAGATGATTTGTGACGGGATTCAGGTGGGGAAACGCTGCAGGCCAGCCAGGGGATGTCATATGAAAAAGAGACGACTATTGCAATTTTACAGCCCCTAGATCATTCGTGACCTGTTTAATTAATGCTTGAGTCCGGCTCAAGATCGGGCCGAGCAATTAACTCATTGTCTGATGAGGTTATCATGAATCGTGAGGAAGTGCACAAACAACTGCTGTTCAACTGAAAGGAGGCGGCAAAAAATTTTCATGCAACCAAAGAAGAAAGACAAATAAACGCGAAAAGAGTAAACACTACCGGCAAAAATTAGGAAAGGATATTGTTTTGTGTTCTGCACCGCCCAATGAAAGCATAGACAACATTTCACCTGGAGAATAGAATTTGAGGGGCTTTTCAGTGGGGATGAGGTGGTTGGGAGGCTGAAGCCTGCACACCGCCAAGAGTATTGCTCAGATATTTGTAGGGGTTGTGTTCAATGTCTCGTCTGTTGAGGTTTATATCGGAGGTCTTACACACCATTGGCAAGCAAATCCGTACCTCAACAGACCCCACTGGCAAACTGCTCAATGCAACACGCAGCTTAAAGGATTCTTGGTACTTGCCAATCTTCACAGAAGAATGGTGGATCACCTTGCTGGGGAAATTTCCTGAATGATTTGACAGCTGAGAAAACTGAATGGGTTTGGAAAGATGCGCACAAACAAGCTTTTGAGTTGAAGAGACGCATAACTGAGACACCCATTTTTGTCCATGCACCACATCCAACTGCACAATTCATTGTAGAGACGGACTCTTCACACCAGGCGACTGGAGCTGTACTTTACCAATGTCCCTTACCAGGGCTGAAACAGTGGTTGCCTACTCTTCACACAAGCTACAGCCATCTTTAAAACTGTACCCGCCACATGAGAGAGATGCTGGCAGTTGTGAAAGCCTTGAACGCATGGCGTCTCTACTTGCTTGGCCACACCTTTGACCTCTGCTACTCAGACAATCAGGCTGTCACACTTTTTGAAACAGCCATCTTTGACACCGCGACAAGCTTGCTGGGTACAACTCTTCTCAGAGTACGATTTCAACCTCTATCACTTACCTGGAAAGGACAACTTTGCAGCTGACGCACTCAGCCGTCGCCCTGACCATGTCATTACCAGCGACAATCCATCGCTTTCAGCGCAAGAACTCAAACTGCGGTGCTCACGCACGCTGCAAGACACGGTCAACAGACTAAACGTTCTGTGTTTGCCTCACCAAAATTCATCCTTGCCTACCTTGCACCCTCTTAGGAACACCAACTTTGCGGGAGATGCTGAAATCATTGCCCTTGTAAAAGAGGTAGCACAACTTGACCCTGAGTACTTATCTGTAACCGCAGCTGCTGAAGAAGGGCAACTGCCAGACTTTACAGAAAAAGACTGTCTTGTATTTTTATGGTACACACCTGACTCAGAAACTCAGCCACGCTTTTATATATTTGAAGGTTAGGCCCGCACCCAAATATTCAAAGAGGCTCATGATTCACCCACTGGTGGACACCTTGGTGTTCACAAGACGCACAAAAGCCTGCACCGCCTACCATACTGGCCAAAAATGTTCCACACAGTGCATGAAAGCGTGCGTACCTGCATGCAGTTACTATACTGGCCAAAAATGTTCCACACAGTGCATGAAAGCGTGCGTACCTGCATGCAGTGCCTCAGAAACAAATCTACGAACCAGAGACCTATGGGCCTGCTACTACCCTTGCCCCTTCCTGACCACTACTGGAGCAAGTCAGCCACGATCTGGTCACAGGGCTACCAAAAAAACACCCCGTGGCTAGGATACCATAACCATTTTTGTCGACCGCCGTTCAAAGCGGATTCTTTTGGTTTCTACTACAAGCAGCTGTGGACGCAGTTGGTTATGCAAGACTGTTTTTTGACAACATTTTCAGGCATTTTGGACTGCCCTAGGTACTAGTGTCAGACAGAGACCCCCGCTTCATCCCCAAAAATTTGGAAAGCTTTATGCAAACGCCTTGGCACCAACCTCAACATGTCCACATCTCATCACCCTCAAACGGACGGCCAGACAGAACGTGCCAACCGCACGATTGAAGACATGCTCAGAGCTTATGTAGCTCCGCATCAGCCAGATTGGGATGAACATCTCATTGCTGCGAAGTTCGCTTACAAAGCAGCGTACAGTCTAGCACTGGCTTCACCCCTTTGTCCTTAGCAGTTGCGGACAGCAAACCATGCACACGCGATAATAACCCAGCAGCAAACGACTTTGTGGGCAAATTCAAATCAGAACTTGCACGTGCAAAAGATGCACTTCACCGTGCACAAGAGCGACAGAGAAAGTACGCTGACCTTAACCGCCGCCATGCAGAGTTTTCCCTTGGTGATTACATATTGCTTTCCACTCAGCACATCGCTTTGAAAGTGGTCGAGGGCTCCACCCCCTTAAATTTGCTCACCCTCTCAAATTGCCTTCCGCTATGAAGCGCCATCCGTTTTTCACATCAGCCTTTTACGGCCAGTAGACACTGAATCTGCTTCGTTTCCAGAAAAAGAGCAGCCGTCTCTGCCGCCAGTTCGTGTTGACAACAGCCAAGCGTATTTTATCATAGACTACATCATGGACCACGGGCCTAAAACTGCAAGATCTCACAAGGAAGCGAAATAGTACTTGATCAAGTGGGAGGGATACCCATTGTGGTCCCACGAAAGAGCCGGCGAGAAACATACACAAGGGTGTCCCTCGTGTTGTTGAAGATACTGGACCAATCGCTCTCAAAATCCATCTTCCACAGATTTTTAACAACCATCATCGTCACACAGATCATCACTTCAACAGCACGCACAAGAATCATCACACTCACAGGTACAGGATGTTCAGCAGCCAGCAGCGAACAGCCAAGGACAACGCCAGTTTAGGAACAGCTAAAACGCATGCAATCCTTACAAAATTGCTGCACACATTTCAGTGCTGGAAGCAGTAGCATGTCAAGCGCTTCTTATGTGAATTACCTGCAGTCTGCCAACGACATTCAGTACTAGCATCCTTTGCAAAGAAGGAACCACACCAGCCTTAAGGTCCAGAAACTGTTCACAAAATGTTGATGCAAAGCATGTGCATGGAGCATATGCGCTTGCTTTGTTGTGCGAAGAATGCATCTTACTTGCAAAACAATTGTGCGTCTCCTAGCCTACTGCCTTGCATTATTGCATTGCTCCAATATGTGACACGCATTCTACCTTGCAACGCAACGTCTTGAGGATTGCGTACACCCCTCTGGAAAGGTTGCAAATTATGTCCTTCACATGTTGCTTGTCTGCCTAATACTATACCGGGATGTGTGTCCTGTCTTGACAGCAGAGTGCTGGGACGTGCTGTCGTGCCAAGTGACCTTGCCTCTCCTCAAGCCTCTCCTTGTTCGGCTCTCAACAAGTAGCCAATCCAGAGTACGCGTAACGAAGCAGTAAGATATAAATTATCTAATAGCAGCGGCAGTAAACTGCACTATATGCCCGACCTAAAATGGGAAACGAATTTCGATGGTATCATTTCGAAGATACCGTTCTAGTTGAGAAAACTAATGGAGAATTTTGAAAACCACGGACTTGTATAAGACTAACGCAGTCCATCCTAGTATAAGCTAGTCTAGCGAGTGAGATTGATGAGTCAGGCTGCATGCCAGGATGCATTTGTTGAAGATTGCAGTGAAGAGCAGATGAAGGTGAGCAGTCAGACCTAGGATAGGAACGTACCGGTGATCAAAGCCTGATTAGGCTCTTCTGTGCCTATTTTAACAGATGCCCTCCACGTCACGGCATTCCCCCTCTCCCTCCTTCCTGTGTTGCTTTGGGGTGGGGAGCAAAAGGCAGCAGCAGCAACGGCAACAGCAGGATTTTCCGCGAGCAGCAGAGAACCACAATGGAACGCGCATCCCGCCATCAGTCCCGCAACAGGAGGGCAAAAAGCAAGAGCTTGCATCACCATCAATGTCACCACGGCTACAGTGGATGTGCAGCATAGAGCCTCATCAGTCAGCAGCAAAGCAAGGCAGTAGAAGCTCCGATTGTTATAATAACAAAAATAAGCAGCACGACCAGCCAGCAGGCCACTACCATTTCCCCTCGGCGAGCACGTCTGACCACTCCTTTGTTCACACTCCCTCTCCCCCTTGTACACCGCCCTTGAGTAACATAGCAGCAAGTCCGTTTGGGCGAGCAAGCCACTTGGCACGGCAGATCTCCAATGATGACCAGCCAGAGCAAGGCAACGCCGTGGCATCAAAAGAAATTGCAGGCTCCCGCCAATCCTCTGAGAGCCGACACAGTAGGGGCATGAGGGAGGTTACCTTGGCAATGCGCAGAAGCGGCCCTGGCTACCAGCCCTCTGCACCTCGAAGGCGTCAGTCTCAGGTGGGGTGCAGTAGGTGACCTAATTCAGGTCGCTGTGATTGCACAGGTGGGAAGCGTTGATGGCTGTGATTGCACGGGTGGGCAGCAGTCATCGTTGTGTTTGTATCATGGTAAGGTGTCAAAGCCTTCAGCCAAGTGGCGTCGATGCTAGCTGTAAAAAGCCTAGATTGAGCAGGCCGACAACTGAATACTAGAACAATAGTACATCTGACCTTCAATTGAAAGCATACTCGTCCTTGAACTGAAGAGAAGACACTCGATCTTAAATTCACAGCGCTTCCCATAATAATAACATGTTTCAGCTGCAGTTGCGAGGTCCTAGGATTACAATTTCCTTGAACCCAAGAGCTTGCACTTCTCCTTATTGTGCTCCCTTCTTATTGTGCTCATTTTGATCAGGCGTCCATGCTCGGCCAGCGGCCGCCCTCTCTGCTTCTACATCAAAGTACAGTCAGAGATGCTCTTGGATGCAGCTCCGCTCACAGCTTACCCGTGCCCTCTGATCAAGGAGGTGCTTCAAATGAGGGGGCGGTGGGCGTGCAAGAGGAGCGGGACGTCAAGGCCCCAGAAGGCTATCAAGGTCAGTCAGAAGAGACAAAAGGGCATGACCCATGGTGTGACGGCTTCTCTTGCTGCCCTTTTTCTTTCAATGTTCCTTCTTTTTAGCGTAGCACGGAGTATGTTATCCACCCTGATCTATGTAATACCCTCATAATCAAAGCCCAGATCACTGAGCACCTCACAAAGTGGCGTCAGGCAGGGCATTTTGAGTTCGCTCTTAACGCTAACATGATCTCACACAAGTGACATGTACCACTATGTAAACGCCTCCCCACTATCCAGTTCACAGACGTAGTAGACGTTTGGAGAAATGAGTGTTGAAATCTAGATATATGAAGTTTATGGTGAATACGTACATTCTTTTGAAGTGCTCTGTAGAACGAAGATGGGAGAAGATGGGAGAAGCAGAAGAACCAGGGAGCGCCGTCCTCTGGCACGCACTCAGTGCAAAGCACATGCGCATTCACATATAATCAATTGCAATATGCCACAAATGAGCACGCCCACTTCTATAATAATCTGTCCTTCCCTCTCACCCTGCTTATGCACGTTAGCTGTTTTGCATGTGTGCACAAACTCGCAGTCATATGCAAGCGCACGCACACAACATTCATATGCAAGCGCACGCACACAACATTCATATGCAAGCGCACGCACACAACATTCATATGCAAGCGCACGCACACAACATTCATATGCAAGCGCACGCACCACACAACAGTCATATGCAAGCGCACGCACCACACAACAGTCATATGCAAGCGCACGCACCACACAACAGTCATATGCAAGCGCACGCACACAACAGTCATATGCAAGCGCACGCACCACACACGCGCACGTGCACGTATCTATTAACAAACTCACACGTGTGCATTTGCAGTGATCCCTGCTCAGTGTCGGGGTCCATCCTTGTCTCCTGTTTGCGCACTAGGCAGCAAGAGCATGCAGCCTGCCTGAGGCAGCAAGAGCATGCAGCCTGCTCGAGGCAAGCATCAGTCCAAGTACTTGCACAAAATGCCATCGCTCCAGGATCTCCAGGTAAGATGCTTGACAGCCTGTTTATAAACAGAGTTCGCTCCAGGATCGCCAGGTACCTCACATTGCTTGACAGCCTGCTACGACAGTGAACACTACTGCATTTGCAAGGATAAGGATTCTCTAAAAATAGTGAGCACCATGAAATGTTCACATCGTGATTTCACTGCTTGCGTTGTTTCTCCTTCTTTCTTTATTTTCCACCTTCACAGAAAGCTTATTGATAAAACCAATCAAAGATAAGCATGTGCTATCACACAAGCAAGAAGCATGTGCTATCACACAAGCAAGAAGCGTTTCTATCACAGTGCTTACCATTGCATAACTGGGATTCTTCACACAATTGCTGGTTTTATCCGGCTTTTTTATTGCTTTAAACCGGTTGGTCTTACATGTAACACAAAAGCAGGGGGAAATTAACAGAGGGGGGCGACTGGGAATTTGTCATAAATAAACCTTTTTTGCACTCAGAAGCCAGCCATTCACTGCCCCCTCAGCTGATTGACACCATTTTTGCTTTAAAATGAATTGCTTGCAATATGAGCTGCACGAGGATGTGCCTATATCCTTGTAAGTTTATGTGTGCGCAAATTAAAAGGGGTTAAAGCTCATCCTTGACCACCCAGACCCAATTTGGTGGCTTTTTATTGGAAAACAGCACATGTTCAGCTGCATCACCAACCACTTCACTGTTTCACTTCATTTCTTTTGCAATCATATATATTACAAGAACTCCATACCACCAAAAATCATGTGATTTGGTGCAGTGGGTTGTCAGATCCAGCACACGGGTTGCCTGAAAAGTAGGTTTCACGCCGTGGCTGATATGGTGTTTAGCCCCACCCAACCAGCTGTTCCCCAGCTCACCTGCTTTGGATATTGATGCTGATTTTGAAATCTGCCAATCGGGGCCAGCATACCCTGTAAACATTTGAAAACCATACCCTTTTTGGGCCTCAGTGTCCCCCCTCTGGAAAAATAAGGCATGCTTAGCAAGATAAACCGAGCAAGTCAGAGCCTAGGAAAAGCGAAAGGAAAAAAGGCCGCCTCGATGCTTCTAATTGTTCCACAATAAAGGAAACCATGTAAAAAGGACTGTAGACTAATTGGTTTGGGACGATGAACGATGATTTTTCACAATATTCAGGGGGAAACACTGGCGTATGATTGAAAGTCAGATAGTTTACATACACTAGTTAGGACGCCAATCAAACCTGCCATGGTTTTTTTTACACGCTGCGCAAGTATACACGCACATGCACACACATGCACACACAGGACACGCACACACAGGCACTTGCATTGTACACGTGCTAATGAGATCATTTGATTACTTTAAACAACACATACATGATCACAGGGCAGGGCGGATGCTTTGTACTGGACCCATAAATTGTCTCCGAAGAGCTCTTCAGATGTCCCAAACAGTCCCAGCAACGGCAACAACCTCAACTTATTCCCGCTTATACGAGGCTCTTCCCTTGATAGCCACGAGTCCTCTGCAGTCTCTGATGCATCGGCTCACGAGTTTTACAGGTTAGTCTAGGTGTTTGTCGGCACACGGGTTTTACAGGTTAGTCTAGGTGTCGGCAAAGAGGAGCAGCACGGCTGCAATGGTAGTGCAGGGTTTATTTTTGAGTCGGATGCTTCCCTTTTGTTCGAGAAAGGTTCAGTGCGGTCGTCATGACATTGGCCTCTTTCAAGGTACAGAAAGAGGAGGACATGGCATTGGTGTCCACGTGTTCAGAGCTCTTGAGGACAAGAGTTGCCAGAAGGCAAGGAAGGCATTATAAATAATGAGCCCTAAATGGGCTGGATAAGGCAAGGCAACACAATCGTGTATCTCCCTGCAACAGACAATGACCGGTTTTTGTATAGCTTGCCAGGGACCTGTCTGGTGCTTTACAGGACAGGAAACTTCAAAGGAAACAAAGACTAAGGTTTATACACAAAAGCGTCATTTTCCGACAAGTTGTGCTTTTTCCAGCGTACCATCATGACCATCGTCAGTGTACCATGCGTTTCCAAGGCCCCAGACAGAGGATTCAAAAGGTCAAAACACGAGATGACACGCATGCCAGATGACTACACATGCAGGGACCACGGAGATTTAAAAATGAGCAAGCTTTGATATGCGCTTTGACTTATATGCCCTCCAATTGGCAAGCTCCAAATTTTACATAATATGTTTTTAGATGTAAAATTTGAAGCTTGCCAATTGGGGGAGGTGTGCTTAATTTGCTTTGGCGTGCAGGCCATTTTTTACCACAAATTCTTCATACCAGATCACCCACTGCACCAATCTGGAATATTTATAATGGTATAGAACCCTTACTAGACACACTGCAACAAAAATGAAAGAATACGGCTGAGTGGTTGGTGTTTTATGAGTATCTGAGCCATCATCCCATGGAAATTACCAGAGGGGGTCAACCGAGCAAATGTCCTGAAATGTGACTTTTTGATGCAGATCATGTTTAAATGATAGAACTAGATGGTTCATGATGTTGGGGCCAAAAGGACCACCCCAATGGTCTGGACAGAAGTACAGTTCAAATTTTGGCACTGAGTTTCCAAATAACAGGCCACCACGCCCCAACCAGGGCCTCTTTTCATCCCAAAACAAGACAGGAGGTCAGACCCACCATTCCCAGCCAATTTTCGTCCCTAAAACGAACCTCATCAATTTTTGAGTTTTATTGGTTCAGGGTAGTAAGAAAGAACATATATAACACTTCTGCACCAAAAAAAAGGGTATGGGGTCAGCTGTGTACGTCGGGGGCTGGGTTTGTGCCATTTCCCTGCCATAAAAGGGGGTTGTACCCATGCATGGGTACAGAAATGAGACTCCAAATCCAAATTTCACCAATTTTTGGTTCCAAGATACGTTGAATTACACCATACCCATTACAGCAAAAAAAAGGGTGTGAAAAATCGCCCCCAAAAGACTTAATGCGTGGACCTGTTTGCTGGGCAAAAATGGTAATTTTCTTGAAACCTTGGACTCCACCAGATTATCAGGATTTTTTTGATGCAATCCCCAGAGGTGTTCTGCCAGGTTTTATGGTCTGGGATGCTGGGGGTGGGCTGTGGTGAACAGTGACAGGTGGGAAGTAAAAAAACGTATAAGGCTTTGCCAGGAGGCCCTGGGCGCAACCTGTTTCGCTGGTAGGGCACGGGCATAGAAATAATAAAAACTCAAACAATCAGACTTACGAGGGAAGGGAGGAATAGACAAACATATCATTGTTTGAACCTTGTTTATATATTTAATAGAGCCCAGCAAAACAATCGCGACCCCAAACGGTTTAGTGGTTGTCAACTTATAAAAACTCACACTTAAAGGGGGTCCAAAACCGGACCTTGACCCAAGACCCCCGGACCTTCACCAAAATGTCCCCAATATTATTGCAAACACACCCCTGGTAAGTTGATGGCACCGGGGAGAAGCTTTTGAAAATTCACTTTCTGACAGGGATTTCCACCCTGCCCACCTGGGCACTCAATTGCACAAATTGAGTGTGCAGGGGTGCTTAGATATGTCTAACTAAGGCTCCTGACTACTCAAAAGTAAAAAAGCGTGCAGGTTCGTTTAATCAAACAGGAATGGTGGGTCTGACAGGAGGACTTCCTTGATGATACCAAATCATCCTAGGGTTTGAAAAGTATATTTGGTGAAGGTTGATTTTCCACCTTTCTGGCACCCCTTTTGCTGATTTTCTCTAAGGGAAATGGGCCAAAATGGGGTATCTGGCCAAGTACTGCTCCGTTTTGCCCCATTTTTGTTGCAATGATATTTTTTATTGAGATAAATGACACAAATCAGGTCAGTGGGTGATGAGATATGAGAGAATGATGGTGAAAAATGGGGTTCACGCCGCGCGCAGTTAGACATTGGTCACCTAGCTGGCAACATCCAAGCTCAGGTGCTATCTCTGGGTACTGAGCTTGATTGTTGCCAGTCCCGGCCACTATACTCAAATCACATTTCAAAACCACCCCTGTTTGGGGCCTCAGATGACCACCTCTGGGAAATCCTCACATTAGGGTCTATATGCACCATGTGTGCTTAATCCAGTTTCTCAGCACGCAAAGCGACCCACATATAACTGGGCTCGGGTAGCTCTCAATGCCAGCTACACTTTGGTACAAAAATGGTGTTGATCGGATGAAGTGGCTGTGAGTGGCTGCCTTCTGAATGCAAAAATGTACATTTTCAGGCATTTCCTCCGTGGTCCCCCTCTGCTAATTTGTTGCACTATGTACTTTCAAAAGAAGTTAGATGGCCGAGGCCCAGCATTGGGCAAGTATATGTGTGCTGGAGTTTAACTCGCAAGTTCTCAATGTGTAATGGCATGAACCATGTACAGCTGTTGGCAGGCATACATACAAAAGTAAATTGAGGTTAAAATGTTTTCCATTTTGCAGTAAGAAGATTATTCTCAGTACAAGATTTGCTCCCCTATCCATAAATGATGTGGAAGTAGCTGGGGAGCAGTTTCATCGCCTGTGCTTACTGCCTGCATTCCTCTTCTGTTTTTCCAAAAGCTAGATCAGTGCAAGCGTCTGAGTACAAAAATAGGGAAAAGGAAAAGTACAGGCCCCCATGACACAGGAAACAGGGAAACGGGAAAAGGAAAGAACAAGTACAACAGGCCCCTTGCTTTGTTAGGACACCAAGCCGAGATGTTATTCATGTGTATTCAAGGACCCTTGTAGCCATTCTTGCTCCTTGAAACACAGTAATCCCAATAGGCTGCACGGAGGTGCCTCAGGGGGGCATAAATAATACGAGTTTGGGGCCGTCAATTTCGATGCGTGAGAACCAATTACATTTTTGGTGTCTGCACTTCTCTTGACCTGTGGGACAAGTTGCGTTTGAAGATACAGACAATGAACAGAGCATACAAAAAGGAGAAAAGGCCTGTATTTTGAGTTATTTGTTTAGCTTTCAGCAGCTGCTCTCAGACTACAATAGTGGATTGAAGCTATTTGCAGTGCATACATTCCAAAATATCGACAAGTACGCTTACCTTTTGTCCACCAGCCCTCATCCATTCTAGTTGTATATTAATTATTTATTAATAACATCATGCATGGCCGCACAGGCTAAAAATAACTGCCTTTAATCCTCATATCAACCTTTCTCTGAGGCTAAAATGGCTGCCTTTAATACTCACATCAACCTTTCTCTGAGGATAAAATTGACTGCCTTTTATCCTCATATCAACCTTTCTCTGAGGCTAATAATGAATGCCTTAATTCTCATATCATCCTTTCTCTGAGGCTAAAAATGAATGCCTTTGATCCTCATATCAACCTTTCTCTGAGGCTAAAAATAACTGCCTTTGATCCTCATATCAACCTTTCTCTGAGGCTAAAATTAACTTCCTTTAATCCTCATATCAACCTTTCTCTGAACACCATGTCCACAATCATTCAACAGGCTCAGCAGTCCAGGACCTGCAGGACACAGGCGGAGTAGCTGTGGAAAAGCTGTTGGTGGAACTTTGCCGACAGCTGCCAGTCCGCGCGACTCCATGTACTTTGACCTGTTTAAAAGGAGGTTGACACGAAAGCTCAGCAGTAGTGTAAGCGGTGCCCAGGTAAAGAAAAGATATACAACAAAGGAGGCTGGCGCAAAAGCTGAGCAGCGTAAGCGGTGCCCAGGTAAAGAAAAGGAATAAAACAAAGGAGGCTGTTGTATATCATTTACAACAAAGGAGGCTGGCGCAAAAGCTGAGCAGCGTAAGCGGTGCCCAGGTAAAGAAAAGGAATAAAACAAAGGAGGCTGGCGCAAAAGCTGAGCAGTGTAAGCGGTGCCCAGGTAAAGAAAAGCAATACAACAAAGAATGCTGACGCAGAAGCTGAGCAGCGTAAGCGGTGCCCAGGTAAAGAAAAGGAATAAAACAAAGGAGGTGCTGGCGCAAAAGCTGAGCAGTGTAAGCGGTGCCGATTGAAGATAAGTGAATACAATCGTTGCTGGTGTTTGTATGCGTGCAGCGCTCAAGCCTGCTTTGAAAACTTCCTTCTTGCACATGTGCATGGCCAACACCGCACACACACACGCACATACACACACACACACACATTCACACACACATTCACACACACACACACACACACATACACACACACACACACATGCACGCACACACATGCACACACACGCACACCAAACGCACACACACATACACACACGCAGGGAAGTTCGTGCCTGCAGTTTTCAGAGCCAGCGGCAATGCAAACCGCCAAATCCTCTCCAGTGCTTCTTCAAGAAGATGACATGCAGCTCATGCACAAAAATTCCACGCATCAGCACAGAGGCCTTGAAGAGCACGGCTCAGCCTGCCTGGTGCACATCTGCAACCAGGAACAGATCAGGCCAGCATACATGATGCGCAGCAGCAGCAGTGGCAAACACAGTTTTGATGCTTTTGCAGTGAAGTGTTGGGAGAAGGGCACTGAGGAGCAAACGCAAGATGTCTCATGCAGTGGGTGGTACAATGAAGGGGAAAGGCGTGAAGATGGCGCAGTGTGGGCAGCCATCCAAAGAAGCCAGCCTAGCCACCAGAGTGGTGTGAGTGGCAAAGGGGGCAGTGGTTGGACATGCAGAGGATGCAGCATCGTGAAAGGGGTGGAGTGTGCACATGATCCAGAGCTGGAGAGCCTGTGCGCTGCGGAGCATGTGACGATGGCGGCAGCACTTGCAGGTTAGTAGTGCACTTGGTTTCACTTGCAACTGGGGATTGAGGGTTTAGTGCATGCAATTGTGGCAGTTACAGGTGTGTGTGTGTGTGTGTGTGTGCTCGAGCTTGTGTGTGTGTGGGGGAATGGGTGGGTGTGGGTGGGTGTGGGTGTGGGTGTGGGTGTGTTATTGTAATGACGCGTGCACTATTGTAATTGATTGCCGTGGCTTCCATGCCAAACTTCATCTAATCACGCATCCCTGATCAGATCATACAGATCGATGCTGACATTGCCTGCCCTTTAGTCTTTTCCTGTGTCAGTGCTACTACCTGGATCTCTTGTGTCAAAAGTTACAAAAAACTGTCATCAAGGATGCAGCTGCTTTTGGAGCTCATTACCTTCCATGCAATATGGAGAAGGCTGGCCAGAAGTGTATATACAAACGTAAATGACCGAATGTACGGTAGTTTCCCTGCTGGAATAGTCACTGTTTCACTCATACCTTGTACACGTAGACATGTATAGTTTTGGCCAATTAAATAAATATGAGAGGCAGGAGCTTATAGTAGGTCATGCTCTGTTTTTTTTGCAGGTGTACCCTACGGTTCCTGCCCTGCTGTGAGGTGAGGGGGGTTCTAAGCAAATTACCATGGAACTTCCTGCCAAGTTGCAACAGGGAGTGTGCTGCCTTGGGATGCTGCTAGGGTCAAGATAAATGAAAACGCTACCACGTTGCGACACCTAGTGTAAACACCAAAGTGACTCCCTTTCCTTTATAAGTGTGGGGAGTGGTTTTCAATGCCTGCGTAGTTTGTTCTTTTTCTTACTACCTGGGCTGCAGGCAATGTGCGGGAAACATAGGGAAACGTGTGACAATGCGCAGCACGTAAGGAAATTCCTGTCTGGGCTGCTGCTGAGGCAAGTTGCAGAAATATGTTTTTACCTGAGCTGCTGCTGAGGCAAGTTGCAAGAAACACTTGCCAATATGCGACACGACACCTGAGGTCCTTCCTCCCTGTGTTGCTGCTAGAGGCAGGATTATAAATGGAAGACACACATAGTTGCTGCGGGAAAAAAAATGTTGGTTGCCATTGCGTAACATCTGTTGGTGAGGGAGTTAGTGTGCGGACTAATTACTAAAGTGGGGGCTGGCTAATTGTGTGTGCATTGGCTGCAAGTGTGCGGACTGGTTACTATTGTGGGGACTGGCTACGAGTGTGGGGACTGGCTGATCGTGTGTGCGCTGGCTGCCAGTGTGAGCAATGGCTACAAGTGTGAGTTATGGCTAGCATTGTCAGGGGCTACGAGTGTGGTCACTACGAGTGTGGGGACTGGCTACGAGTGTGACCAAAAAATGGCCACTAGCTACTAGTGTCAGGACTGGCTCATCATAGTGTAAGCACTGGCTACGAGTGTGGTCACTACGAGTGTGGGGACTGGCTACGAGTGTGACCAAAAAATGGCTACTAGCTACTAGTGTCAGGACTGGCTCATCATAGTGTAAGCACTGGCTACGAGTGTGGTCACTACGAGTGTGGGGACTGGCTACGAATGTGAGCAAAAAATACTAGCTACTAGTGTCAGGACTGGCTCATCATAGTGTAAGCACTGGCTACGAGTGTGGTCACTACGAGTGTGGGGACTGGCTACGAGTGTGAGCGCTGGCTATTTCTGTGAGCAATGGCTACTAGTGTCAGGACTGGATTATAGTGTGAGCGCTGGTGATAAGCTTCTCCTTGCCGAACACAGATGCGTCGAAGCAGACATTTTTGGACTAGTATGTATGGGCTAAAATGATGTGCACAATGCTGCACAATCGCATTAATGCAAAGCATGTGTGGTGTTGAACAATGTAAGGCAACCCATTCTGTGATGCAAATTTGTTATGCATTCATAACAATATTAAACGTGCTTATGGAAATTTCAAGGAATTATCCATATAGAGAGAGAGGGTTAAGGCTATCCAGTCTGTCTCTGCCACCTCAATTTAGTTCTGTGTATGTGTGTGTTTGAGTGCACGTGTTTGAATGCATGTGAGAGAAATAGTCTGCCTTAGTAGCAGGTAATATTTCATGGAGTTTTACGGTACCCGGTACCAAAGTGGATCCTTTTCCTTATTTAATGTGGGGAGTGGGTTTTCACTGCCTGCGTAAGTTTTCTTTATATGAATATATATCACTGCAGAGCTGATTCTTGGTGCAGATTAACAATTCATCATAACCTTACCTTACCTTACCTTACCTTACCTTAACAATTCATCGTTACGTGTCAATGAAATTGTAGTATTTTCACTTACGTGGTGCAGTATTCCACTTAAATCCTGGGTAATTCCTACAAAGTGCAGATGATATATATCCCCTCTTCCAGTTTGCATGGCTGATCGTTTTAGTTCTCACAGGTCCTGTGATTTGATTTTGTCGGTGAGGGGCTTATAATGCTGGAACCTAAATGCTCCCTCCCTTAATAACGTTATTTGTGTTACTTATATACTCCTCTTAGTATAATGTCTGGTTACTGGCAATCTTTAAGTTATTGGTGCAAAATGATTACAGGAGGTGGTGATTCTCAACCAGGTGGTTTAGCTGATCGTCTGCCGTCCAGTCTGTGCCAGCCAAACATGAATCCACAGCAAGCCTAACCTTGAGGCCAATGGTTACAATGGTTACAATGGGGGGTGACGTTAGCCAGGTTGTTTGGCTGATCGGCTGCTGACTGGTCTCGGCCAGCCACAAATAAATCCATAAGCTCAGAAAGAAAAAGATAGTCTATTGTTCTGCTGAGAAAGGAAATCATGAACAAGTTGGTTGTTGACCTGTTGCAGCAAAAAGGGTTGGGCTGCTGAAAAGACCTCAAAAAAAGGTGTAAACAGAAAGGAAAAAATGTTTCCTCAGCTCACAAACTCGATGGTCTTGGCAAAATAGAAGAGCATGCACCTCGTTCTGAACATGTTCATCTTCACCAGGACATTGGTCACGCAAGCTAGGTTATGAGCACTCTCTGATGTAAAGGCCAAGCTGCAAACAGAACTGTACTAATCACACAGACTGGGGAGTGCCAAAACAGACAGAGTACTACAACTACTGGAAGGAACTCAGACCGTTGGTCAATAAGCCAGCTACGGATACTATCTAGACACTAGTAACCTCAAGTTCGACGAAAAGCGTAATGTTATGAGTTATCTATTGATACAATCTTTAATCAAAAGTACTTCTTCCGATACGGTTTCTCCCCCAATGCAAACTGCCTCATCTGCCACTACACGTACAGTGTGCTTCATATAAGATACTCTTTGGTTGCCAACACACTTCAGTGAGGAATACGATTATAAAACGTCATAATATGGCAAGTGCACTGATAGTCCAAGCCCTACAAAAGGGACCATGCAATGCCAACCAAACTTCCTACACTGACATGTCCGTCACTGCAAAGTGTAAGACTAGCACAACAACTAATCGCTGCCAACGATTGGGCGTGACAATGAGCTTCTCAGGGCTGCAAATACTCAGGTCAAAAGTGTGATTTGTGAGAGTGCCATGTATACGAGGCGCTAAAGAGGGGGGAGCAGTGTACCCATTACCTAGATTAGGGCAGTGCACTGCTTGCCTAAATATATGAGCAGTTGTAAACAAATTAAGGCACGTACAAAATTTCTTTTGGTATACTAGTAGTACCCAGGACTCAACCTCCCAGGACTCAGCCTCAGCGCTCCAACGAAGAGACGATATTGCCTTTGAGATAAACCAAGTCATCAATTCACAAAGGTGTATCCCCATTATCCTAGGGGTTATGATCGCCACCTTTAAAGAGAATGACAGATATAGTCATAATTCCTATCGAAAAGATGCACCAAAAATTCACACAAGACAACCATCTTGTACCTATCGATTATAACCTTGCTAAACGACCTTGGACCTTTAGTATGTGCACCTCGTCTGCCCTCAACTCCCACACTACAACCCGTCTCGATGACATCCTTTTTCCTAGCGCTCTAGTAAAAAGCCAAAGACATCCTCGACTGTTTTGCTACCCAGATGACAGAGGTTGCAAACACAGCGACCACATTCCTCTCATAGAAAACACCCCCCTCTCCTCTCTTGGGGTTGCAGTCAAGAACATCCAGCAGCAAGCACCGGCAACTAAAAGAGAAAAGGTCCTGCTCCGCCAAATAAAAAAATGTGACCAAGAAAGTTTGCAGTGCGCCCTTCAAGATCCAACCTATCAGCCCACCATCCAGCATTCAGAACTCCTGCCACAACTAAATACTATGCACGACGCAGCACAAAGGCACCTTGCGCGGCTGGAAGATAAGTGTGCTAAAATACCAAACAGGTTGACACACTTTCAAGGATCCCCAGCATCTATCTGTGTAGAAAACATGGCATTAAAAATGAATGCCACAAGACTGCACTCCAAAAGTGTGCTACGAAAACCTCAACCACTGGCAATACCCATTTTAAACCAAGAAAAATAAACAAGTTGCGGAAGTTCTTATGTAACAAACTTAAACACCTACGCTTCTTAATGAAGCAAGGACAACTCTTTCAAACTACCATAGATCTGGACGAAGTAATGAACGCTAGCCAGCACAACGACAATGTTTACCAAGCGCTCACCCAAGTGTATACCCTACTTAGCCAAGACATCAGCCATCCCCAGATCGAAGGGAAGACACTGGCACAACAAATTAAAGACAACCACGATGATATAAAACAAGAAATCTATAAAACTGACAAAGAACACGATTCCAAACAAATCAAATCAATTAAGAAAAAGCAACAAAAGAAAATATCGAAGTAGTCAGCTCAGGCAAAAAAAGAAATGCTGGGGGGGGAAGTAGAACAACACTCTGGTATCCAAGCTCTTATGGACCCAGCATCCAACACAATGCAAACTGAACCGAGTTTAATCAACAGTATCGTTGAAAACTTTTTCACTAAAAGCATTTGCCATCAAATTAAAAAAAGAAAGCTACCTGCCTACAGATCCCGATGCTGCTCGTAACTACCCTCGGACGAGTAGCCAGTGCTATGACCGATACATACTTGAAACCCCTGTAACGACATTGCAGACACCTCCATCGAAACAGCAGGCCCGGAGGGGATTCCCTTCAACAACATCCACTGGCTTGCAAAAGAAGATATAGAAAACCAAACACAAACCCATAATCACACCCATAGAACAAACATGGCCCATTCTCCTCCCCCAAAGCTATGGTACCTACCAAAACACCGTGACGCCCTTCAAGCACACATGCATTTTCTCCATAAGCTGGGAAATGCCAAAACTGAAGCGAACTACCATGCGTACTACCAGACCCTCATGAAGGATGGCACTGCCAATGGAGCCACTAGCAGTGCTTACCTAACATCATCCAATGTTCCCTTTAAGATTAAATGTATCATTATGAAATACAGAACAGGCACCCTATATAATTATAAACATGCAGTATTGTTCAAACTCTCAACAATTCAAACTTGCCCCCTCTGCCCATAAGTAGACAGTGTCCTGCACATCCTTTCTGGGTGCCAACTCACACACATAAGGAACATGATCACCGAAAGACACAACATGGCATGTCGCATGATCCTTAAGGCTATCAGAAAAACAGGCTCCTAATTAGGATCATGCATTGTCTCCAAAGATATAGGCAGCAACGAACGGATGACCATGCAAAATCTCCAGATTCCTGAAACAGCTGAAAGTAGATTTGTTTCCAAATGGCTCTTCCCACTCCACTTCCCAGATAAAGACAGATTTACCTCCAGCCGCCCAGATTTTGTACTGGTTACTCCCATCGCTGCAAAAACACAAAAACAACAAACTAATGTAGGGGGGTGGGTTCTTCGGAGTGGCAGGGGGCAAGTGAGGGAGACTGGGAGCACCTCAGCAGCACCGCCAGCCACCAGTACAGCCACCAACCCCAGACAGCACCGACCTAAAGACCTCAACAAAACTCGGCGCGACATCCACCTCGTCGAGATCAAGTACTGTGAGGGCGCCAGACCTCAGAACCAGCTGAACGCCGCAAAGGAACAGCACAAGGACCTCTGCAACATTCTCCAAGGAGCCTCCGTTACTCTCCACATCATCCTTTTGGGTGTGGGTGGCACCATCTACAACACACACTCTGAAGCCTTTTAAGGAACCGGGTCTTGATTTTCAAAGAGTAAAGAAGCTTGCCTCCAAGCTCCATGTGCACTCCGAGAACTTTGCTGCTAAACTTGTCCATACTAGACGTGCCCTTTCCAGCATTGTTATCAACTCTCATCAGAAGCCGGTTTCAGGCCAAGCCTGCAACCCTCTTGATCCCCATTGACTTTTCCTTTCCTTTTCGCGGTGGAGGAGCTTTACAGTACTCGTTACCAAAGTGGCTCCTTTTCCTTAACTAATGTGGGGAGTGGCTTTCACTGCCTGCGTAGTTTTATCTTTTTCTAACTAGGGCAGAAGACAAACACCAGCACAAGGGACCTGGCTGCACAGTTCTATCCTAGATTCGTGCAACTTTAAGGAATGCCTTAAATCGCTGACAAATAACAAAGCCCCTGGCCCTGATGGTATTGTTAACGAGCTATTGAAAGCCATTCCCTTAAAATACCAACAAGCAATACACAAGCTGCTTGTAATCATGTGGGCAACAGGGATAACCTCTTCTCTAGTTACCCCTTGCTCCCTAAGTGTCCTAAATCAATGGGGCACACAAATTCTGGCGGCCATAAGAAGCAAGTATAAGCTCCGGATGTGCACTTCAACTGCACTGCTCCGAGAAGATAAACTACGGCTTGGGATGCTCTTCCTTGAGAATTAAATACCACTACAAAAATGCCCTTGCACTTATCACTAGCCTGAACAATAAGGCAAAGCATGGTAGGCTCAACCAAAACTCTCCTCGAGCATCAAACTCAGCAATTAAACACTGCGGCACAAGGCACTTGGGACCTCAGTGTCAAACACCAAGATACCTTCAAAAGCAATTACAATACATGTTAAGAGCACGGCAGTACATTAGCATCCATTATAGCAATTTGCATCTCACACTCCAAGGACAATCCATTCTCACAGAAAGTTTCGACAGTATTACAAAAGCTCTCTGGACACCCAACTTGCCTACTCTGGAAACATTAATTAATAACATTGCATTTTCTCTTATGGACTCCGGGATCTCCAGCCTTTAAGACTACTTAGCCTAGACGGCACACACATACTAAATGGCAACAACCTCAAATTCAAGTTTGAAAGCAAAATTAAAACGGGTCATATTATTGCAATTAACAGGTTTGCCTCTTTGTTGAACTCAGAGAATATAACCCCCCAGCTCATCAGCGACTTACATAATAACAAGGACACGGCACCTAGCAAAGAAGAAAGGGCTAGGATAATCAATGCTACTGCTCTGGATGCAATTAGGCTTACACTCCCATAGGATGGGCCTGGTCAGATGCACAGGTTTCGCAACGCCAACAGACCCGACCTCCTGCTAGGCAAACAGACTCCACAAGGAGAACGAGACACACAATTCAGAGGCAGACAGAAAGTATGGACATAGATCCAGGCTGCTCCCACACGCAACTCAAAAATCCTTCCCGCCAAACACAAACCAACAACAACCCACCTTCATCACAACTTAACAATAGGCAGAAGAGGAATCCCATCCATTTCATGGAACTCACTGAAAATCCCACTGCTTCACTACCTGATTCTCCAGAGCCTCTGCAACCAGGTGATAATGTGGCAACCAAAACATGGCATTATAAACATAGCACCGCGGCTCTTTTTGGCAATGTCAAGGCCTGTAACCTGTAACACAATTTTCAAGTATGACCATCAAATACAGGAGGGGCTGGACTGGCAGCATATAAGCTAGCCTAAACGTAACACCAACGCAACTTCACAGGCGCAATACAAAATCCAATTACAACCTGTCACTATTGAAAAATGGGCGTTACCCTTGTTCCAAAGCACGAGGCTAAAAGCAGCAAAAACAGAGCCCTTTTTAAGAAGCCGAAAGGTGGACGATTGTTGCCAAATTTTCTGGATCCCGGTCAGCCGAGAGCATCCAGAAAGAGAAGAAAACTATGATGATATGCCACAATGTGATACGTGTCAACGCACCTACCATTGGAATTGTCTGACTGACCAGAATGCTTGCTCACATACTGCAAGGCAAGATGCGGAAAATAGTGAAGACTGGCACTGCCCAGCCTGTAATGACCTAACTTAAGCGGAAAAGGACACCAAAAAATCCCATGCAGAAGAATAAGAAATGATAAAATTGATCTGGCAACCCACATGGGAAGCGGCAGAACTGCTCTTAGCCAACCCTGACTTCAAAACCTACGTAGATAGCTATGAAAATGCTGATACTAGCACTCAGCTGAATGCCCAATCAGAAGACCAAGAAATTGACAATCTGACAAAGCAAGGCTATGATGGTTGTACCCAGCACTTTAAAAATATGTGGGACTCGTCACAAGGCCAAAACATCAGATACAAGGCAATCTTTTATCACAGACACTGTCAATCCCCAAGCAGACATTCAACCCACCTGGAAATGTGAGATCCGGGTGTGGGATGTGGACCTCCTCAAGCCAGGAGCTAATAAAGACTCAGAAGGTGAACCCAAAATCCCTGAACACATAAACTGTCAAGCAGCCTGTGCGTATGACATCTACGGCAAGTGCACAGGCATGCTATCCCTAGAAGGTCTCGACATCTTGCTACATCCTTACAACCAATCGAAACGGATTGGCCTACACAGTACTACACAACCATATGTGCAAGACGCGGCAACTGAAATTATAGGTATGCTACAAAGGTATAAACTTCAAATGAGCTCACTTAACAACATTTGGAAAAAGGCAAGAGATTCCAATATGTACTGCACCCCGAGGCACATTATGACCTCCCTCCAAAAATGGGCATGTACTGCACCCCGAGGCACATTATGACCTCCCTCCAAAAATGGGCACTAGTCACCAAGCAAAAATTTGCTAGCCCCCTAGATTTTGACCCTAGTTACCAAGCCTACTGGAGCGAAATTTCCAGAGACACAGTATTTGGAGCAAGCACTACTGCTGTCGACACAAAGTTCACTGGCTTCTCCTTTTGCCACCCGATTTATTGCAACAATCTCCTGCATTCACTTGTGGGACATGCACTTCGATCAACAAAGCAACTCCACTCAAGAAGCTACAGCAACATTCCTACTCCTCCCTGACTGGCTTGGTTGGAGTAAGAACGGGTACATGATATGACGGGTACAATAAACGACTACCTTGAGCATGCACGCGTTCTAGCCAAGTTTTCTGCAGACAGCATGCTCTTAAACCCTACAGAAGTTTGGTTAGACGCTCCACCCCAGCCTCAGCACAACAAGAATAACTTGCAGCTAATAGTCATCTGGAACAATCAAGGGAAACAAGCCCTGATTGAATCCAACCCAGCTTGGCTCACCAATCTGAAACAGACAATTGCTGAAGCAACGTGGACTTGTAACAATAGTGCCCACGTGCTTGGCACTGCTCGTGTGAAATGCAAGAACAAGCAGAGGAAGAGATTTCAACTCCTACACCCAGATACTCCCATTGCTGCTAACATCAGCCAGTGGCAAACGCTTCATAACACAAACGTCAACCAGTACAAGAGCCCACACATTCCCAAAGTACAAAACTGGAAATCAATCACATACACTGATGGTAGTGCCATGCAAGATGCAATCAGCAAACAACAAATTATTAGGCGCTGGCATTTTCACCCCCACTACAGACGCTGGCTATAGTAATACCGTCACTATCAATCCTGGAGGCAGCGACCCCACATTCACCATCAATAGAGCTGAACTTGCAGCTGTGCTAGTAGCGGTAAAAAAAGTCCACACTGAAATTGCTACAGACAGTGCCTCATCGCTCTTTCAGATTAGAAAACAGCTATTGAACCCAATGGCTGTACTCCACCACTTGCACAGGGAACTAGCTCAAGGACATTGTAAATTGAATCCAATCCTCACCCTCTACTGTCACTTTCTACAAAGTGAAATCTCACTCTGGTATTATTGGCAATGAGGGTGCAGACCACCTAGCACACAAAGCAACAGAGCAACAGTCAATCAAATTTCTGACGTTTCCATCCCGCCAGCTACCGACCCCTTCTACGACCTGTTCTGGCTAAGCGTTCCAAACAAAGCTGGCTCCAATGCAGAAGAACCACGGTTTTTGACTAAACTGCAAGACAAACTAAAACATCACATGCACGTCCACCATTACCTTGGTGAAGCTAACACAGATACACTGCTTTACAAGCTCTGGCAAAAATTGCATGGTACGCCTCAGAGTGCAGCACAGCCAAACTCTCGCACATGGCAAGCTACTGCAAAGCCCCTTGCGCATGCCCAATTCAGTAAAAAGTTTTGGTCCATGCCAAATGTGACTTTAAAGGAACAGGAACAAGTCCTTAAGTACAGGACGGATACGATACACACAGACAAACACACCAAAAGGTTTAGCCATACGACAGGTCCCGCCACCTGCCCTTTGTGCGGAGGATCAGACAGTGCTCCACACATACTTCTAAGATGCATCAACCATACTCTGAAGAGGATGCACATAAACCGACACCACCACGCTGTAAGCCTTTGTGGTGAAGAGATCAGCAAAGGCAAGCTGGGCTCAGCAATTGTTACAAGAGTGGATGCTTGTAACAGTGAGAAGTTATCTGACCTTAACATTGAACCCCCTGATGACATTGAAAGAAACATTCCTGACTGGGTTTTCCCAACACAGCAAAACCTTCCAACTAGACACCAAAGCCGTCCAGATGGCTTGTTAGTTATGCCCATTGAGGGATGAGGCAGGCATTTGGACCCCAAACAGATCCCCCCAAAGGAAAGAGGCATACATCTTGTAGAATTCAAATTCTGCTCAGACATAAGACCGCAACAGACATTAGAAAAAGCGCACAACCAACATCAACCTCTTATCCAACGTCTACAAACAAGGAGCCTCCGAGGCACCTCTCGAAACAACCAAGTCACACTCCATGTTATACTTCTTGGAGTCGGGGGCACAATCTACAATCAGTACACCATAACTCCTTTACTAAACTTAGGCGTCCCCACGCACAAAGTGCACTAACTAGTTACTAAATTGCACTGCCATGCAATAAAAAGCTTGAACAAGATTACAAAAACAAGATACAAAATACACCTTAACAACAACAGTGATAATGGGGGATCTGATGGGGGGTTACTGGTAGAGCGGCTGGCTTGACGCAAGCCGGAATGCATGGCTGACAACCCGCCGGATCCTCATTAGTCTCTGTTGTTTCTCTTTCTTTTTCTCGTTTCTGGTGGGGCTCTGGCTAGTGTGAGCACTAGTTGAGAGCCTTTCCTTAATGCACGCTGGTAACTTCCAGCGTAGACTTTTACTTTTACCCTAGACCGAGGCCAGTCAGCAGCCGATCAGCCAAACAATCTGGCTGAAAGTCTTCCCCCATTGTAACCATTTTCTGTATACCTACCTAGGTATTTTAGATCGAGCGGCACATAAGTGATCACTGTACGATGAGCTTGGTCTTTCATGTTGATGACGTGAGCTTTAATGCTGACTGGACATTGCAAACTGCGCATGTGTGTAGCTCTGGGGGATGTGGTACCAATTTTGT